>PVMK01142968.1_pt1 | contig 97214 bp, 84 predicted proteins | sample 1853481 | NCBI WGS metagenome assembly PVMK01 (sample SAMN08533507, study PRJNA380276) | Marine sediment metagenome, whole genome shotgun sequencing project.
CAATCTCTTAACATAAACGGTGACATTAATCTATCTGCCACCGGAGATGCTCAAATAAACCCCGGTGTAATAGGCAGTACGGAGGTGACAGATAATAGCTTATCAAGGGACGACATTGCCCCCAATGCCATAGAAGCCTCAGAACTTGCGGATAATGCTGTTGACAACGGCGCTATTCAGGACAATGCGATTTCCACTGCCAAAATCCAGGACAGCGCTATTAACAGCCAAAAATTAGCAGCAGATGCAGTCACCAGTGCCAAGATAAATGATGGCACCATAGCTGCTTCGGACCTGGCTGATGACGCTGTAGGCACCGCTAAGATTGATGGCGAGGGCTCTTCAAATGCAGTTATGACCACTACCGCTGCGGGTAATCCTCAATGGGAAAGCAGATCCAATTTTGGCACCTCCAATTTGCCCAATGCCAATGTTTTCGTGGGAGACGCCGGTGGAAGCTCCCAGCCACGCCCTATTAGTGGTGACATAACCTTAAGCAATACAGGTATCGTACAAATAAATAACGATGTTGTCGGAACAAATGAAGTAACCGATAATTCAATAACCGTGGACGATATTGGTCCAAATGCCATCGAGTCGTCAGAACTGGCAGATAATGCCGTGGATACCGGTGCAATTCAATCCAATGCCGTAACCACCGCAAAAATATCCGATAATGGTGTGACGCTAGCCAAAATAGACGGAGCTGGTAATAACGACGCCATATTAACTACCGACGGAGCCGGAAACCCTCAATGGGAGGCCAAATCTGGTCTGGATATTGATCCAACTAATGAGATACAGGACCTTACTTTGGCCGCAAATACTTTGGGATTAACCGGTGACCCTACTACAGTAGATTTATCGGGGTACCTGGACAATACGGATAATCAGGATCTTACTTTGGCGGGAAACACCTTAGGATTGACCGGTGATGCCACTACGGTGGACTTATCTGGATATTTGGACAATACAGATGGCCAGGACTTAAGCGATGTGTTGAGTCAGGGAAACGATGCCGGAGGTTCAGCTATTATCAATGCTGCTGATCCAACCAACGCCCAGGACGTTGCCACAAAAAACTACGTGGATGCTTTGGAGGCTGCGGACAGTGATGGTGATCCAACTAATGAGATACAGGACCTTACTTTGGCCGCAAATACTTTGGGATTAACCGGTGACCCTACTACAGTAGATTTATCGGGGTACCTGGACAACACGGATAATCAGGATCTTACTTTGGCGGGAAACACCTTAGGATTGACCGGTGATGCCACTACGGTGGACTTATCAGGATATTTGGACAATACAGATAGCCAGGACTTAAGCGATGTGTTGAGTCAGGGAAACGATGCAGGCGGAGTAAAGATTATTAATGTAGCAGATCCTACCAATCCACAAGATGCAGCTACCATGACCTACGTGGATAACGTAACTATCACCGGGGCGAATATTGCCACCAACAGTGTGTCCTCCAATAATATTGTTAATGGGAGTATCACTAGCGCTGATATTGGAACGGGAGAGGTGTCCACTCCCGATATTCAGGATGGCGCTGTCAATAGCGTAAAAATTGAAGATTTGTCAATAGTAAATGTGGATATTTCTAATACTGCGAATATTGCCTCGTCCAAATTACAAAGCACAGTGATGGTAGAAACGGAAAATGTTTCGTTGTTGAATAATGATGCCGGATACATAACCACAGTTACTTCGGCGGATATTACTGATGGGACTATTGTTAATGCTGATGTAAGCGGTATTGCTGCCATAGACGGAAGTAAAATAAACCCGGATTTCGGCAGTCAGAATATTCAAACCACCGGTACCCTTAGCTCAGGAGCTGCTACTGTAAGCAGCTTAACAGTGACCAATATGGGAGGAGCTAACGATACCTACACCGGAGATGGTGCTGTAAACTTTTTTACCATTAGCGCAGGTGGTGTGTTTTCGTCTTCAGATGTTCGATTAAAAACAAACATTGAAGATATTCCTCGGGCTTTGGACAAAATCGCAATGGTGGAGGGCAAGAGCTACACTTTTAAAAGTGACCAGGAACAGCAGCTTCACTTTGGAGTGATAGCCCAGGATCTTCAAAAACTATTTCCACACCTGGTCCACCAAAACGAGGAAGGGTATTTGTCTGTAAACTACCTGGAGCTAATACCAGTACTGATAGAGGCCCTGAAAGAGCAACAATCCACCCTCCAACAGCTGGCCCAGGCTTTAAAACGAGGACAGGAACTAAATAATGAACTTAAGGTTGGACTGAACAAACAGCAAAAATTAGTCCGTACTCAGCAGTTCATCATGACTCAACTTCAGATGGATCGGGCGGCAATGGAGAAGGATATTAAGGAAATCAAACAATCTCTGGGACTAGAGGCTAAAAAGTAACAATAAGTGGGAAGGATCTGTTTATTAGTTTTCACGGGTTTATTAATCTGCGGCTCAACCGCCTTAGGTCAGGCATTGACCAATGACAACGCCTTAATAACCATTACTCCTTCAACCAGGTTAACCATCTTGGGCGGTGCGTTGAATAATGGTGATCTGGTAAACAAAGGAACATTCTCCTTGACCGGGGACTGGATGAACGTCGATACTTATAGTCCTGAGAACGGGTTATTTATACTCAACGGTACCGACAGGCAAAATATAGCACATAATGGACAAGAGGTATATCAACTCTTAATCGCCGGTGAAGGAGAGAAGGTGATTACCAGCGATATAGAAATACAGGACACCCTCGATCTAATGGATGGGGTCTTAACCATTTCCAATGGAATCACCCTTTTGGTGCAGGCAAGTGGAACAGCAATCGGGGGATCGGACGTATCTTATATAGATGGACCTTTATTTCACCAGGGAACAGGAAACAAATATTTTCCAGTTGGATCAAATGGGAATTTCCGTCCAGCGGAACTTATAAATGTCACCGGCACAAATCCGGTGGTGGGAATTGCTACCTATCAGCCAAATCCCGATCCCACGGTCCCGCTTCAGTTACTTGCCGTTTCCGATACTCGATATTGGCAGTTGATACACCAGTCTGGTGTTTACGATGGGACACAAATCCGGCTTAAGGTCACAAATGATGAGCGGTTGGGCTCGGATGTTGATATCCAGGATGTGGTGGTAACATCAGCAGATTCAATTGGAGGGATATTTCTAAACCTGGGACAATCACTATTTACAGGTAGTCTGTCAGACGGGGAGGTAACTAGTTCCCTGCCGGCTTTCAGTGAATTTTACGCCATTGCAGTGGAGGGGTTTGCTGAAGAAAGAGCGCTTTTCGTTCCAAACGCCTTGTCGCCTGTTGCTTTAAATCCAGAAGACCAGGTGGTAAAAGTTTATGGCCAGCAAATAGTGGATGAGGGTTTCACGTTTAGAATCTACAACCGTTGGGGACAGATAGTTTATGAAACGAACTCATTTGCGGAAGCAAACTCTGATGGTTGGCATGGTGAAACAACCTCAGGTGATGAGGAGTCGATAGGAGTATATCATTATACATTAACTGGAAGGTTTGCCAGTGGAGCTCCTTTTCAAAGACATGGAAGTATACAAGTAATAAGGTGAGAAAAAAAGTTTATTGTTTGGTTTTTTTGTGCTTGAGTGTACTGGCTTCCAATAAACTGGAGGCCCAGGACCCCCATTTCTCTCAGTACTATGCAAATCCATTGTATTTAAATCCGGCAATGACCGGGTTGGACGCTGACATATATTTTGGTATAAACTACCGGTCGCAATGGAAATCCCTGGACCTCCCTTTTGAGATTGCTCAATTTTCCCTGGTTTATCCTTTAATGGAACGCGGAAGCCAGTTCAAGCACCGGGGCGGGCTGGGCTTGTCGGTATACAGTGAAATGGCAGGGGAAGCTAATAATTTTAAAACGACTTCTTACACCATAAGCGGTGCATACAATTTATTTCTAAAAGCTGATGCCTCCCAAATGATCTCAGTGGGTATACAAGGAGGATTCATTAGCAAACAAATAGATTTCAACAATTTAACATGGGGCTCGCAGTACGACCCTTTTATTGGCTTTGATGCAAATGTTGCTCCTTCCATGGCCTTGGGTAACGAAAGGACTACTTTTCCAGTGATCCATGCCGGAATTGTCTGGTACTTTGATCAGAGGAAACGACGGCTGCGCTCCGGAGTCAGCGGATTTTTGGGGTTTGCGGCTTCAAATCTTAATCGGCCAAATGAGTCTCTGCTAGGTGAGCAGGGTACTGAGAGTCCACTACCTACCTTGTATAAAGCACATGGTGGACTAAACTTCAGTATATCTCGTCAACTGACCATCTCCCCAAACGTACTTTATATGACACAACACAATAGTCAACAAATTAATACTGGGGTATATCTAACCTATCAGTTGGTAGGACTAAAAGCAAGAGGAAACAGATTAAAAATGCAATTGGGTACCTGGTACCGATTTGAAGATGCTGTCATTGTTTCACTTGGATTAATGACAAGGAATATGGGATTTGGATTTAGTTATGACTTCAACAACTCCACATTACGGCAGTTTACCGGAGGCGCTGGCGCTGTAGAGGCTTCAATCTCATACAGAATAGTCAAAGGAAAAGGTCTCAGACGATTTTCAACTCCATTACTTTAGATATTAATTAATATTATTTGGTAATTTTAATGCAATATGAGCCATGTTGCTGGTTATATTTTCTTTCAAAAGTACCGTGGCTTTAGTAGAGCGCTCCAATGGCATTGCCTGCTTCCTTTAAATCTGGGGTTAATTATTTGTTTCTTTAGTACCTCCCTGAAAGCACAAGATCTGGGTGATCTGTTGAAAAATGCCGATGAGTACTTTGATAAGGAACAGTACCATACTGCCGCTCAATATTATCAGGTGGCCGTCGGTCTTCGAGATTACGATCCGGAAATCAACTTTCGCCTGGCTCAAAGTTACAAGATCATTTTCAACTATTCCCTGGCAGCATATTATTATCAAAGAACAGTGGAGTTGGATGAAATCACTTATCCACTATCACCTTTTTATTTAGCTCAAATGCTAAAATCTATCGGTGATTTTAAAATGGCCAAAGATGGGTTTGAAAATTTCATAGCCACCAATAGTGTCAGTTCCTTTATACCAAAGAGTGAGAAAGACAACTTCATCCGCCAAGCAGAGGTTGAGATGGAGGGCTGTCTCTGGGCCATAGACCAATTGGGAAAAAGTTGGCGGGAGATGGGATTTACCATACTACCGGAACCTGTAAACTCGAGTAGTAACGACTACGCTGCGGTAACGGCTGGAGATGATCGCTTGGTTACTATTACCTCGGGTAAAAGGGGAGCAAGAGGCGGACTGATGGATAATCGATTCGGTGAGTACTTTACCGATAATTTCAGGTATAAAAACCAGGAAAATAGATGGTCCCTGGTGGGCACTTCAGACCATTTTGATCGTACCAATACTAAATTCAGTGATGGTGTAGGTGCCTATAATGCCACTGGAGTCAAGTATTATTTTACCAGTTGCTATGAAGGAAGCGCCTTTTGTAAACTGTATGTAACCTATAAGCAAAATGGTATTTGGAAGAACCCTCAACTGCTAAACGAGCATGTGAATGCTCCGGGATACGATAACAAGCACCCTGCACTTACCCAGGGAGGAGATACACTAATCTTTGTATCTAACAGACCAGGCGGCCTGGGAGGGAATGATATATGGTTCAGTGTTTCAAGGAATGGAGAAGCATGGGAAGCTCCCCATCTTCTCCCCGGAGGCATCAATACTCCATTTAATGAAGCTTCTCCCTTTATTCAAAAGGGAAACCTGCTATTCTTCAGCTCTGATGGTCATATTGGAATGGGAGGCATGGACATATTTATGACCAATGGTTACCAAAGCACTACCAATAAAATACAAAACCTGGGAACTCCATTCAATTCAGGATTTGATGATAGTTTCTTTTCGCTAGGTACAGGCAAGGGCTACCTTTCGTCTAATCGGCCGGGGGGTCATGGGAAGTTCGATATTTATAGTTTTAACCTGCCACCCGAGAAAACTGACCTGGCAGATTACTTGGAAGAATCAGCTGAGGGCACCCAACTGCGGTCAAGAATCCGGTCTAACGATGGAAGCAACCTGTATTCTGCCCGGGACGAAGATCAATTCTATTACGATAATTTAACAGCTGATGAAAAAGCCAGATTGGATAGGATACTTGCTTTAAGACAACAACCAGAACAGGAATTTGACCCAAAACAGCTATCAAAAGATGATTATAAATATTACAATAAGCTGGATATCACCGACAAGGCAACTATTGAAAGATTGGCCCATAAGCGGACCCTGGAACTTGAAGGCCTGACAGCAAAGAATGCCATGACTCTTCAGGACAAACTGGACTGGGAATACTATCAGAATATAGATGAAGAACAGAGAGAGACTGTCGATCGAATTATTGATGTCAGGGTGGAAGGACGAAGAAATGCAATAGCCAGACTCAGTCCGGAAGAACAAGACCATGCATTGATTTACTCAAATCAACAGCGGATTGAAAGCAAAGTGCAATTAAAAGCTCTGGACTCTCTAACTGAGACATTGAGAAAACAACAACTTACTGGACTCTCGCTAACTGTCACCCAGCGTTTAATGTCCAGTACCCAACATACAGCAACCACTGAAATCGCCCGAAGAGAGCCAAAGGAGCATTTGAAGTTACTGGAAGGAATGGATTTTGCCCACCAACTACACTATCAAGGACTTAGCCTGGATGATCGTAACAACTTACACCAATCAGCGGTCCGTCAGTATATACTAGATAACCATCAAATAGCCCCGGAAGAGCGTAAAAAAATATTAAATGAGTTGGATTTGGAATCTGACCCAATGAACAGTGTTGCAACTGATGTTACTACCTCAGGATATCAGAAGTCTTTGGAAATTAGACAAGTATTAAAGGAGAATTTGCTGAAAGACGGGGCTGCAGATAGTCAACTATCAATTATGGACCAGTTAGTATTGGAAATGGATGGTCAACAATTGATGCTTCAGCAGCAATTTGACTTAATTAGTCAAAAGGAATCAGAAGCCCGCAACCTTCAACAGGAGTTGCAACAATTTCTGGAGTATCAGGAAAAAGCTCCGGATCCAGCATTGGAGCAGAGAATTGTAGATCAGTACTATGAGCAGTCGCTTAGGTTATTACCTTTGCTGACCCCAAAAGTCAGTTACTATTTCAATGAGCTTAGCCCTGGCCAGCAATTGCGACTTGATCGACTTGCTTGGTTAGTCTATACTCAAACCAGGAAGTTGGAAACAGTGGCGGAAAGAGAAAACAACTATATCGCAAAATTTACACCTACAGATCATTGGTTCTACCAGGAACTGCCCAAGGACCATCAAGAAATTCTAGATGGGTTGGTTGCCTTGGGCGATACCCATGAAGTTACCTATAACATCGAACAGCAAGATTTTATAGATAATTTGAGTGCTTTGGACAAGGCGCGTGTAGATCGAATGATGGGCCATCAAAAGAAACCCAATTTTGAGGTGCCGAAGGAAAGCAGGATTGCCTTGGATAGCAACCGGGAAGACCCTACAGGTCCAACACCAAATGCCGCCGATAATGAAGCACCTCTCCAGGCGGTGGGATATAGCATCGGTGCTGAAATATTTAATAACATTGAGGAGAAAACGCAATCAGCAGATATTCAACATTTTGAGGCTTCGGAAATTGCTACGGTAGGTACTCATCCGGTGGAACAGGTCAATTACCTGAGCGCCCAAATTTATTTCGATTTCGACCGGCATAAACTAAGGCCGGAGGCAAAGGAGACCTTGAAAGAACTTGCGAAATTTTTACGTCAGCAGGAAAAACCAGTAAAAGTAATGATTGATGGCCATACGGATAACATTGGAAGCATAGCCCACAATGACCAACTGGGTAAACGCCGCAGCCTGTCAGCAGCAGAGTTTATTCAGTCGTCCCCAAGTCTTTTTGTGATCACTACCAAAAGTTATGGAGAGGAAAGACCGGTTTCCCATAACGAAACTGCTATGGGCAAACAGTTTAATCGACGAGTAGAATTGAAGATCCTGGGGATACCCTACCAGTCGCCTCTTGGAGCCTACCTGGTGAAACCAAATGTCACATTATCTATGATAATTGAAACCACCGGACTATTGGAAGATGACATTTTGAAATGGAACGGGCTTCAGGACAAAGAATTAGCATCTTACCAACCTCTTCGGCTACCGGTTGATCTTGATTACAGGCCTATCAAGCACCTTTTATATTACCCCAAAAAATATGCAACAGAAAGTAATAACCCGGCATTTCATACAGTCCGGAGAGGTGAGAATCTGTTCAGATTAGCTCAAAGATACCATACTACCGTGCAGGTACTAGAAGGTCTGAATAATATTAATGCTATAGATCTTTTAGCAGGTCAGCAGTTAAGGGTTCGCTAACGCTCTATATCATAAAATGCTGCCAGCCCTATAATGGCCAGAACAGCATTATCAGGGGTATGCCTATTATTACAATTAGAATTTCCAACGGTAGCCCCATTCTCCAGTAATCAGAAAACCGATACCCACCCGGGCCTAGTATAAGGGCATTGCACTGATGTCCAATAGGTGTAAGAAATGCACAAGAGGCACCCACTGCAACACACATTAATAATGGATCAATGCTAACGCCCATAGTTACGGCAATCTCAACTGCAATTGGCGCCATTATAAGAGCTGTAGCTGCATTATTTATGACATCTGAAAGAGTCATGGTAATAATCATGATCAAAGCCAATATGAACCAGGCAGGCAAACTGCCGGTCATATTAACCATGCCATCCGCAATTAACAGGGTAGTACCTGTTGATTGAAGAGCGTTGCTAACAGGAATCATGGCAGCCAACAGTACTATGATAGGCCAATCTATTTGATGGTATATTTCACGAACTGGCAGTATCCCAGTGAAAACATACGCCAAAACAGCTCCCACAAATGCCAATGTGATAGGCAGGATACCAAACATACTTAGCGCGATGGCTGAGCCAAAGATCAATAAGGCTAAACCCACTTTAGAAAAAATACCTATAGTCACATTTCTTTCAGCCAGCGGTAGGAGATCAAGTGAACTTATATTGTCCTCAAGATTATCGACATTACCTTGCAGCAGCAACACATCACCCACACGAAAAGATACCTTGCCAAGCCGTTTACGAATCGGTTCTCCCTGTCGGGCTACAGCCATTAGTATCAAGGTATTGGAAGTGCGCTTACGCAAGTAATCCCGATCGCGATTCTCCAACGGTGAATCGGGTTGTATCAAGACCTCCCTAAAAGCGGTGTGCTTGTCTTTCAACCTATCAATGCGTTCGCGCATTAACGTTGTAAGCCGCAGATCATACTCATCCATCATCACCTTGAGGTCAACAGGATCAGCCATGATCTGAAACCGGTCTCCTTCCTGAATGATTTGATCAAGCCTGGGGGTATAGACACTTTCATCTTCGGATATACATCCAAATATTGTAAGGCTATCCTCAGTTAAGTGTTCTATCTCGCCAATTGTAAGGTCAGTAAACTTGCTTTTCTCAGGAATACGAATCTCCGTTATGTACTCATTGATTGAGAAAAGTGATTCCGTACCGGGTTTTTTATGGAATTTATTTGATATCAAACGCCAACCAACCAGGGCTATAAACAATACCCCCAACAAGGCTATTAGTCCGCCAACAGGACTAAAATCAAGCATTGCAAATGGTTCCGGTTGAAATTGTGTAACATCAATATTTTGAGATTCAAAATATTTAGCTGCGGGGGAGAACATATCTTCAAGGGCCCGTGCTTTCAGGTCGATGAGTTGAGTTTCACGAAAAGTGGCAATGATAATATTAGGTGGGGTGCCAATCATGGTTATCATTCCTCCCAAAATACTGGCGAATGCCAAGGGCATAAGAATAATGCTGGGCGATCGTTTTTGCTTTGCCGAACTTTTAAGTGCCACAGGTAGCATTAAGGCAAGTGCCCCAACATTGTTCATTATTGCTGAAAGAATGGCCACTACACCACTCAAGCTGGCAATATGGGCAACCTGATGCTTGGAGAAAGGGGCTATTTGACGAGAAATCAGTTCAACTACGCCGGCATTTTGCAGTGCCCTGCTGATTATAAGCACCAGTGCTACGGTTATAACGGCCGGATGGGCAAAGCCAATGAATACATTGGACCCATCCATGATCAAACTTGATGTTTGCCCACCCAGTACCTGGTCAGCAATGAATAAAGTTCCTAAAGCTATCACCGAAACAATATCATATCTCCAACGTCCCCAGATAAAAAGGAGAAAAGTCATTACGATAATTAGCAGTATGGCTATCTGATCAACAGTCACAAACTGTGTGCTTTATTTTTTATGTGGTGTGCCCGGCATGGGCATCCATTTCTGTCGCAAGATAAGAATTTTCTAGAGGGTGTAAATCTCTTGTGGGCGAGTTGGTAAAGCCTGTTAGTAAGTCGCAAGGGAGGTATAAGTGATGGTACATCAAGTTAAAAACAGAAATCCTTCCACTGTGTTTGCCCTTGTTTGTTAAGTGCTGATATTTGAGGTTCCCATTAACCTCACCACCATCTGGGCATCTTCGAATTGCACAAGAATTACCTTCACCAATACCAGCATCGGCACAGACAGTACCATTCCAGTTACTCCCCACAAATAGCCCCAGAACACCAGGCCTAGTATTATCACCACCGTATTTAAAGAGAGGCTGCTCCCCATAAGTTTGGGTTCAATAATATTACCAAAGGTGAACTGCACTACCAGTAAAAGTGACATAAGACCAATTACCGCTGCTGGCGATCCCAATTGAATCATCCCCAGCAAGAGAGGAGGGATGGTAGCAATGATGGAGCCAACTGTAGGAATAAAGTTAAGCACAAAAGCCAAATAGCCCCAAAAAACGGCAAAGTCAATCCCAAAAATCCAACAAATGAGACCGTAACCGACTCCAGTGCAAAGACTCATAAAGAACTTGACTTTAATATAGGTCACTATAGATTCTTTGACCTGTTCGTATCCCTCCAACATTTTCAAGTAATCTTCCTCATCATCCTGTAGGTAATGGATGTACTGCTTATAATTGAGTATACCACTGAGAAAGGCAATTAAATAAATGGAAGTTATCAGGAAAGAACCTGTAAAATCACCTAACATACCCGCAAAGGTTCCTGAAGATTGCACCAACAAGTCAGTACTTAACAACTGGTTCATGTTATCTACAATATCAGACGACTCCAGGTACACGCCCGGGATGTTGTTTACCCGATCAAGCACATTACTCAATTTATCATTGATTTGAGATAGAAGTTTTTCCTTTTCTTGCATCAGACTCTTTCCTGTCTGAAAAACCATAATGCCAAACAACCCCAGAGCACTTAAGCTGGTAATAGAAATTACTGATAGGCTAATGCCAAAACCAATCTTTTTTCGTTCAAACCAGGCAAGCACTGGCTCAAGTAGAATGGCCAGGAAGAGGGCTAGTGCCAGAGGTATGAGCAGCCCTGATAAAATTGAAAGTAAGTACGCCACCAATACTGCAAGAAAGAACCACAACGCGGTTTTGATGCTTCTTAAATCTTTTTCCACGATTAATGTTATAGATTTAAATATAGTGAAATATTGAAGGATTAAATATTTCAAGTCAAATGCAGGCAGGGGGTCTGCCCCTAACACCCTAACACCCTAACACCCTATCTAAACTCCTACCATAATAAACGCAGCCCAGTAGTAGGGATAAAGATATTCTTCCCTCAATTTGATCTGGGCTTCTTTAAAGGCTTTTTGTTTATCCTGATGTTTCAGCCAGCCCTGATAGAAATAGTAAAGGAGTTTTTGAGTGGTACGATCGTCGACCCGCCATAGGGAAAGAATAATTGTTTGAGCTCCGGCTACCTTAAAAGCCCTCTGTAAGCCGTAGACACCCTCGCCGTTTTTTACTGTCCCCAGTCCGGTTTCACATGCAGAAAGTATCACCAATTCCGTATGGTCCAGGTTCAAGTTCATGGCTTCATAAGCGGTCAATATGCCATCTTCTTTACCCGGAAAAGTAATCTGGTTGCGTTTATAATATAATGCGTTGCTGGCGCCGGCCAACATAAGGCCAGAATTAAACAAGTCGTTACTCACGGAGGCCCTGAGCACCTCCGCAGAAAAATAGCCATGGGTAGCGATGTGCAGCACCTTGGGGTTTCTAATATCCTTCAAGGTCTCTTCATTGGCATCTCCTCCAGTGTATACCTTGGACGACCAATTTTTTGATAACAATAATTCACTGATAGAACTTAGCTCTTTAGCTGTCCCTGGGAGCGGGTCCAGATAATCGGCAACTTCATTACTCACATCAGAAGCGGGAGGTTCAACACCCTGCCAGACAAAATCCGGGTTACCCATCAGTACCACGGAGCCACTGGATTCAGCAGTGGGCTCTGGTTCGATCAGGTCACGAGTGCTGGTAATAGGGATAATTGAAACATCGTCGATTAGGTAATTTTCCGTGTTTGGGTTTCGAACCGCGCTTAAATTGATTTTATTGAAAACTCCATCCGGTGAAATGTATACTTTTTCAGTACTTTCATCGAGATTGTTATCTATTTGAGACCAGTATTGCCGGTACGAGTTATAATCATCCATGACGTAATGGATGGCGTTTTTGTAGTAAGAAAGATACCGGCTTTCCAAGTCCTGTCCATTTTCCAAAAGTACCAGCTTCGGGTGCTCTTTGGTTGATTTGTCTACAATAATAGCCGCATATAGTATCTCATCGGTGAATCCGTAGTTGAGAAATTCAGGAACATTTTCATCCTGGTTGACCTTACTCTTACCTTCAGGATCGATTTTATACCTTCTAAATCGGATTATCTCAATAGCAGCTTCATTGTCTTTTAGTTTGTCCCTTACCTCCATCCAGGTAAGTTTACGCCGGTCGTTTTCCTTGGCAAACAGCGTTGATTTTTGAGAAAGGCTCTTTTCAAGTAATTCTACATCACTTTCCAGCCTTCTCATTTCTTGCTGTTTTTTCTCCAGGTCCAATTTGGGTAACTGGTACAGACGTGCTAATTTTTCCCTAAGGTCCCGCCAATGACCAAAGTCGTTGATCATATTTTCATCTTTGCTGCGCAATATATTATTACGCATCTTGTTGGTAGCATTGAATAGTAGTGCCTTGGTAGTAAGTTGGTTGTTAAACATTTCACCAACAATTGAGGGATTGTCAAGCGAGTTTAAAACTGCAAAAGTATTAAACCGTTCCAGGTCAGAGCGAAGAGTATTGTAAAATGCCTCCCGCTCCTTGTCACTAAGTGCCGGAAAAATGGTTTTAATCTGATTAAGTTGATTTGAAATGGCTTCTAAAAATAAAGGCTCCGCTTTTGAATAATCTTCCTGTGTCATGTATAGCAATGCCAGGTTGTTTACGGTTTTCGCGTAGGCTGGATGATTAACACCCAATGTGGCTTTCTTAATCTTGATTGATTGAAGGTATAGTTTTTCAGCCTGATCATATCTTTTAGTAGCCACATATAAAATAGCCAGGTTATTAAGGGATGTGGCATAAGCAGGGTGCTCTTTACCCAGCGTATTTTCATCCGTGGCTATTGTTTTAAGATACATTTCCTCTGCTTCCTGGAAGTTTCCTGTTTTACGGTTTAGGCTTGCCAGATTGTTGAGCGCATTGGCATAAAGAGGGTGCTGAGCCCCAACAGTATTTTTGAATATAACTAAGGCCTGTTGATAATATGGCCTAGCTTTTTCAAACTCTATTACCCCAACGTAAAAATCTCCTAGATTGTTAAGTACAGTGGCGTAGTCTGGGTTTTGATCACCCAGAGTATTCTTGAAGATGCGTTCAGCCTGTCGGTAGTTACGCTCTGCTTTTAAAAAATTTCCCATCACACGATACAAATTGGCTAGATTGTTTAGAGACTCTGCCACCTGCCGGTGTTGGTTGCCGTAAATGTTGCGTCTTAAATTTAAGGTTTGAGACAGGTACGCTTCCGCCAATGTATATTGACCCATGGATTGCATTAGTACTCCCAGTTCTCCAGTAGCATTGGTATAATTCGGATGTAACTGACCATACGATTTTTCGTAAATACTCAATGCTTCTTCAAAGTAGATCCTGGAGTTTTCAAAATTTCCTGTTTTGCGATATAAGCGACCCAGACTAAACAAAGACCTGGCATAGTTAGGGTGAAAAGAACCTATCGCAAATTTTCGAATATTGATTGCGTTTAGATATAATGCCTCTGCTTGCGTATAACGTGCTTGAGATTCGTACAGCTGACCCAGGTGCTGTACGGAAGTGGCATAATCCGGATGTTGATCTCCTAATGAAACTCTATAATTTTCGATGGCTTCCAGGTACAGGGCCTCAGCCTTGCCGAGTTCCCCAAGGTCCTGGTATATACCCGCAAGATTAACCAGAGAGGCTGCATATTCAGCACTGTTTATGCCTAGTAAGTCCTTTTTTAGCTCGACTAGATCCACAAACAAAGTCTTGGCTTTGGAATAATTTCCACTCTCCAGATATGCCAGGCCCAAATCGTTCATTAGTACCATATAGTTTTTACTGGTTGGACTCAAATCTCTGGCGGCCAGGGGTAGAGCTTCCTCTAGCAATGACACACACTTCCCCCAGTCATTATTCCAGTAAATTTCAGTGCTGTCGTATAACACTTTCCAACTTTGACTGTTGCCAGAAAAGGTTGTAAGTATCCAGATAAAAAGAAGCAATATTTTCCTCATGAGAAGCTAGAAATACAAAAAGTGTGCCCGGGATATAATTCCAGAGTAAATAAATGCCTAATAATGCCAATTAACAATGTGATTAGCAGCTTAATATTACACACAGAAGAAAAAGAAAAGGGTGGGTCAATTCAGCTCAATAAAACTGCAATACGTCGTTAACCCGCACTTAGGAGTGACTGTCCACCAGGTAATCAGATAAAAATGATGTCATCCACCAATTTCTGGCCAAATTCCTTGTCAAATATGTCAAGGATAATAGCTTTGGAAAGCGTCAATTCATGTTTAAGAGGAGCTGAACTTAGCTCTACGAACAGCTTTCGATCTTTGATAAAAATCCGTTTAGTTCGTCGGGCAATTGGTCCGCCCATAAGTCGTTCCCATGAGGAGGTTAAACGAGTGGCATCAAACTTGCCCTGTATTCGGTAGGCCTCCAATAATTCATTCAGGGATTCACCAAAGGTAGAAAAATTAGACCTACGGTTACCCCTGCTTTTTGTTTTAGACATAGGGGTTAAAAGTATTAAAAATATCTATTCAACCAAAGAACAATATTCACTACTTGGATTATCAAATATCTGAGGATTAAATTGCCGCGACCTTTCCATTATCAACCATAAACTTTGAGATTTCACATGGTACGTTTTCCAGAATTCTGGCAGTTCGTTCTGGCCGGGCATCGGTGATAAAAAGCTGACCAAAAGTTTGACCAGAGACCATATCAATTAATTGTTCAATCCGCTTATCATCTAACTTGTCGAATATGTCATCAAGCAATAAAATTGGCTTGAATTCCTTCTCTTTTTGTATTAGCTCAAACTGCGCAAGTTTCAGGGCGATCACAAATGATTTTTGCTGCCCCTGAGATCCAAATTTACGGATAGAGTATCCGCTAACACGGCAACTTAGATCGTCCTTGTGTGTTCCGAGATCTGTTCTTTGCAATGTCAGGTCCCTTTGGTGATTATTTTGGAATTTCTCAATAAAGTCAGCAGCGAACAGATCAGATTTGTAGTTTAGGTCCACTTCTTCACTGCCTTCAGAAAGTGAGTTATAGTGTTTCTTGAAGAGGGGCACATACTGATCCAGAAATTGGTTCCGGCGATCAAATATGAGTTTCATGAGTTGAAGCATTGGCTCATCATATGATTCTATTAATTGAGCATCATATTGGTGCTTCAGTGCAAAGTTCTTTAACAATTGGTTCCGTTGGCTCAAAAGTCTCTGATATTTAAGTAGGTTTCGCAGGTATTGTGGATCGATCTGTGATATTATGCCATCCATAAATTTTCTCCGGGTCATACTCCCCTCTCGAAGAATGTCTGTGTCATAGGGTGAGATTAGCACCAAAGGAAAAGCCCCAATGTGCTCACTTAGTCTGGTGTATGGCTTTTTATCCTTTTGAATAACTTTCTTGGAACCAATTTTACAACTGCATTGTATCTGATGGTTTTTCCCATGAAGATAAAAAGTCCCCCGGATCGAGAAGAATTCTTCATCATGTTGTATGTTTTGTTGATCGATGGGATTTAAAGAACTCTTAGTTAAGGACAAGTAGTGAATTGCATCCAACAAATTTGTCTTTCCGCTGCCATTAGATCCCATAATACAATTGATGTACTGGGAGAATTCAAGATCACACTGTAGATAATTTTTGAAATGCCTTAAACTTATATTTTCCAAGTACATTAATTTCCTTGTTGGTGGTTTTTTAACTAATTTGCGGGTTCTCCAGGCAGAAAATGTTACTTTAATTCAAGAATAACCCTAGGTATGGCATCAACAAATGCAAAGTCTAAAGCAAAGGTAAATTCTAGGGTTAACTTTTCAAAAGATACCTACCTGCAATGGTATAAAAGCATGCTGCTAATGCGCAGGTTTGAGGAGAAGGCCGGTCAATTATACGGACAACAGAAGATTAAAGGGTTTTGTCATTTGTATATTGGTCAAGAAGCTTGTGTGGCTGGTGCAGTATCCGCTCTCGATAAAAATGACAAATACATAACAGCCTACCGGGACCATGCCCACCCCATCGGTTTGGGCACGGATCCTAAATACATAATGGCCGAACTGTTTGCAAAAGCCACCGGAATATCCAAAGGGAAAGGCGGATCCATGCACATCTTTGATAAGGAACACAATTTTTTTGGAGGACACGGTATAGTGGGTGGCCAGATACCATTGGGTATAGGAATTGCATTCGCAGAAAAGTATCAGAAGTCCAATAATCTTTGCATAACCTATATGGGGGATGGTGCAGTACGGCAAGGGTCATTTCACGAATCCCTGAACCTGGCCATGATCTACAAATTACCGGTAATATTTGTTATAGAAAATAATGGTTATGCCATGGGAACTTCGGTTGCACGTACTTCAAACGTAACCGAACTGTACACTCTGGGAGAGGCTTATGATATCCCTTCCGCCCCTGTTGATGCCATGAAAGTAGAGGAGGTTCATGGTGAAGTCGCCAAAGCTGCAGAAAGAGCACGTGCAGGGGAAGGTCCAACATTACTGGAATTTCGAACCTATAGATATAAAGGACATTCCATGTCGGACCCTGCTAAATACCGGACCAAGGAAGAAGTAGCAGAGTATAAGAGCCAAGACCCTGTGGAGCAAGTAAAAACCACTATTCTTTCAAAGAAACTAGCTAATGAGAAGCAAATTGAGGCAATCGGACAAAAAATAAAACAACAAGTAGCTGAGGCTGTGGAATTTGCTGAACAATCACCATTTCCCAATCCTTCGGAAGCATTTAATGATGTTTATGTTCAAACCGACTACCCGTTCATAAAGGAATAAATTCGATTAAGGTTTTATATAATTTAAAAAATATTAAATTTGCAACCCAAAAAATCTGACAATGGCGAGCAGGAGATATAAGGTTAAGAAAGCACAGGTTGCTGAAAGAGAAGAAGTAAAGGACTTTATAGAAAAACCTGAAGTGCTTGTGGAGCAGTTTTCAAAAACCGAAGCATTTTTTCAAAAGCACAAAACTTTAGTACTTGGCGTATTAGCAGCAATCCTACTGGTAGTTGGAGGTATTCTGGGGTATAGATTTTATATTTCCAGTCAGGATGAAATGGCCCAGAAGGAGATGTTTCAGGCGGTATTTTATTTTGAGCAAGATAGTCTGGATCAGGCGTTAAATGGAGATGGTTTAAATTTCGGATTTCTGGATATTATCAGTGACTACGGTGCTACCGATGCAGGCAACCTGGCAAGATTTTACGCGGGAGCCAGTTATTTGAAAATCGGGGAATTTGACAATTCCATAAGTCATTTGAAAGCATTCAGTAGCTCAGACCTCATCGTCCAGGCGAAGGCGTATTCACTCATAGGTGATGCTTATATGGAGTTGGGTAATTATAGCGACGCCTCCAATAATTTTGATAAAGCGGCAAATTACAAGCCTAACAAAAACATCACCCCTCATTATTTAATGAAAGCAGCACTAGCTTATGAGAAGCAATCAGATTATACTACGGCTATTGCAAGGTATGAAAGGATACTGACCGACCATTTTGGTTCTGCGGAGTATCAGAATGCCAGAAAATATAAAGCCAGGTTAGAAACACTGACCTCTCCATAGTTAATAAAGAATGAAATAACCAGGGACGAGGCCAAAGGTCTGGTCCCTTTTTTAATTAAACCATATGGCTTCTTCAATCAAAAACTTAAGTAGTTATTCCCAGGTAAACCTAAAAGGAGTTTCCGAAAAAAAATTTGGTATTGTGATATCTGAGTGGAATGGTTCCGTTACGGAATCCTTATTGGACGGTGCGTTACAGACCCTTTTAAGCCATGGTGTACAAAAAGAAAATATTAGTACCGTTCAGGTCCCAGGAAGTTTTGAGCTTAGTCTGGGCGCTCAGCGTATGGCGAAAAAGGAAACCATAGAAGCGGTGATTTGCCTGGGGTGTGTCATTCAGGGTGAAACCAGACATTTCGAGTTTATTTGTAATGCGGTGGCAAACGGATTGATGGATGTGTCACTTAAATATGACAAACCGGTAGTTTTTGGAGTATTAACTACAGATACTTATCAACAAGCTTTGGATCGTGCTGGAGGTAAGCATGGTAATAAAGGAGATGAGGCGGCATTTACCGCCATAAAAATGTTATTTAGCGAATGAATAGCGTAAGAGTATTGAAATTCGGGGGTACCTCAGTGGGGGCACCCGAGCGCATGCGCCAGGTAGCGCGCCTGCTTTCAGCAGACGAACAAACAAAGATAGTAGTACTTTCTGCCCTTTCAGGTACTACAAACAGCTTGGTATCCATTGGCGAGAGTTGGAAAAATCTTAGACTGACAGAGGTGAGCCAGCAGGTTGAAACACTATATGACCATTATTTGAATTTTATAAATGAACTGCTATCACCACAACGTAAGGAAGGAAAGGGGGTAATTGATAAGCACTTTGACCAAATAAAGAAATTGACAGCGGTTTCCTTTAACCGATCCAGCAACAGAGAACTCTTGGCACAAGGCGAACTGATGTCAACCAAACTCTTTCACTTGTATCTTGAGGAATGTTCCATGAAGGCTATGCTTATCCCGGCATTAGAGGTGGTTTCAATGGATGAAGACGGCGAACCCGATATTGAACTGATAGCCCATCGGCTTAATATATTTCTTGAAGCAAATACAGATCATTCACTTTTCATAACACAAGGTTACATTTGCCGGAATCATTTAGGGGAGATCGATAACCTGAAAAGAGGTGGAAGTGATTATACCGCATCACTTTTGGGAGCAGCAATTAGAGCTCAGGCTGTGGAGATATGGACGGACATTGATGGGATGCACAATAATGATCCGCGTATAGTGCCCAATACCTATCCTATTGAGGCCCTTTCCTTTAATGAAGCGGCAGAGTTGGCATATTTTGGAGCCAAAATCCTGCATCCAAATACAATATGGCCAGCTCAAAAATATAATATCCCGGTCAAGCTATTAAATACTATGGCTCCAAAAGCCAGGGGCACTGTAATAAGCAGTGCCAGTGAGCCGGGTTCTATCAAAGCAATTGCAGCGAAGGACGGCATTATTGCCATCAAGATCAAATCCAGCAGGATGCTGTTGGCCTATGGATTTATGAGGAAAATATTTGAAATATTCGAACATTTCAAGGTGCCCATAGACATGATCACCACTTCTGAAGTAGCGGTGTCCCTCACCATTGATGATGATGAACACCTGGGTTCCCTGGTAGAGGCGCTGAAGGAATACGGGGAAGTTGCCGTGGACAAAAACCTGAGCATTGTTTGTATTGTGGGTGATCTGATCTCGGAAGAAAGAGGATTGGTCAAGAAAGTATTCAATGGTATTGGGGAGCAACCTATTCGAATGATCTCCTATGGCGGAAGCCGGAACAACATCAGCATACTAATACCGGCGGCATCAAAAACAGAAGTTCTCCTGGCTTTGAATAAGGGACTGTTCAAAACAAATGAAATATCGGAATGAAATTCTTAACCACTCATCCTTCCAATTTATTGATATATTAAAATATGGATATTTTAGAATACGGACTTAGTTCTATATATTGACAAGCCCGACTGAAAACACTTTGGGCCAGTACTTCCTGTGATCAACTATTGAATCGAATCAAATGGCAATCATAATTATAGCAATATTCATCGTTGGTTATTTATCCATTACCCTGGAACACCCATTAAAGCTTGATAAGACTGTTCCAGCGTTAATCATGGCCTCATTAATGTGGGCGGGGTTGGCAATTGCCTTCCATGCAGGTCTGGTCACTGTCATTGATACCCACGATCATATTTATAATGCGGCCGCTGGATACACAGAAGAAGTTGAAGAAGGTTTTGTTTCAACGTTGCTGCATCACTTGGGGAAGACCGCTGAGATCCTGGTATTCTTGATCGGTGCCATGACCATTGTGGAGATCATCGATCAGCACAAAGGGTTCCAGATCCTCAAAGATTATGTGAAGACCCGCAACAAGAGGAAACTTCTATGGATCATAAGTGTGTTGGCTTTTATCCTGTCAGCAATAATTGACAACCTGACCGCCACCATTGTTTTGATCACCTTGCTGAGGAAGTTAATACCCAATAAAGAAGCTCGGTTGTGGTACGCAGCCATGATCGTCGTTGCGGCAAATGCCGGGGGGGGCGTGGTCTCCGATTGGTGATGTTACTACTACCATGCTATGGATTGGCAAAAAAGTATCAACTGCAGGACTGATCTCAAAGCTAATAGTACCCATCAATCGTTTGTATGGTAGTTCCTACTTTGATAGCAAGCTACTTGCCACCTTTTAGGGGAGAACTCGAGGCCGATCCATCTGAGGAACATGACAACAAGCAGTTGCTCAGTAGTAAGACCATGTTATATCTTGGATTGGGAGGAATAGTTTCTGTTCCTGTTTTTAAGACCATAACCCATCTGCCGCCATACCTGGGAATGATGCTGGCTCTGGGGGTAGTATGGTTGGTATCAGAATATATCACGCCCGAAAAGAATTACACAGAAGAAAGGAAGGAGCACTATCGAGCGCGACACGCACTAGCTCGTATTGAGATGTCCAGTATACTCTTCTTTTTAGGGATACTAATGGCAGTAGGAGCGCTTGAATCGCTGGTATTGGCGGGAACTGAAGTCGGCACTCTGCGATATGTTGCGGAGGGACTTGACGCTGCTATCCCAAATCAAGACATCGTGATCATGATGTTGGGCGTGGCCTCGGCAATAATTGATAATGTTCCCCTGGTGGCCGCATCCATGGGTATGTACAACTTCCCATTAGATCACTACTTATGGCATTTCATTGCTTTCGCCGCAGGAACGGGAGGAAGTATGCTCATAATTGGAAGCGCTGCCGGTGTTGCAGCCATGGGCATGGAACGAATCGATTTTATATGGTACCTGCGAAAAATCTCCTGGCTTGCAATGGTGGGCTTTGTTGCCGGATCGATTGTTTACATTTTCTCTAACTAGAATTCTAAACTCTGTTTTCTGATAAGCTCTCAAGGCTGCGGCGCAGGTTACCTATCAGGTATCCATGTTGATTTTATTGCAAAACGGAACAGGAGAAAAGTTAAAAAAGGTTAAAGCCTGGGATATGTTACCCTGTTTTGTGTCCTTTGCAATGCGATTTAAGAATGTGAATCAATGCGAAATATGGCGATTGACATGGGCAATACCCGGATCAAGGTAGGGTTGTTTTCAGGCGGGAAAATGCTAAAAGTAATGGTTGATCTGAACAAAGACGACCTACATGGGGTTGTTAGGGACGAGGGCATTGATAAAATCATTGCATCCTCGGTGGTTTCAGATTTACCAGATTTTGAAAAAAAGACAGGACTGGATAATATATTAAAGTTAACTCCTGAACTTGAGGTGCCGGTAAAAAATGTCTATCGTACACCAACCACGCTGGGTATGGACCGGTTGGCGGGAGTAATAGGGGCATTTCATTTATATCAGGGTTCAAATTGTTTGGTTATTGATACAGGAACAACCATCACCTACGACTTTCTGGATAATCAGGGCAGCTATCATGGAGGAGGAATCGCTCCTGGTATTGAGTTGCGTTTCAAATCATTAGCGGAACACACCCATAAACTACCACTCCTTAAAGGTACCTGGGACACCGCCCCCTTAATAGGTAAGAATACAGAGGGTTCAATTCGAAGTGGAGTGTTGAATGGTGTTCTTGCAGAAATTGAGGGAATTATTCGGAGATATGAGCATAAATTCTCAAATTTGAAGGTTATAATTTGCGGCGGAAATGCCAGTTACTTTGAAAGTAGAGTAAAAGTCCCCGTTGTTGTGGCCCCTCACTTAGTTTTAATCGGATTGAATAGCATTTTAATGTACCATGCTCAAAATAAGTAAGATTGCGTTAAGTGTAGGATTGGGTATTTGCATGGCCGTTAACCTCAGTGCCCAAAATACATATAGTCCATATAGCATATTTGGGTTGGGAGACATCCAGGGGATGGACCTGGCTCATAATATTGCTATGGGTGGGGTAGGCATCAGTACCGGCAATCCCTTTCATCTTAACAATAAGAATCCAGCGTTACTTGTTCATAACCGGGTAGTGGTATTTGAAGCTGCTATTGCCACAGAAAGCAAGAAGTTGAGTACTACCGATTTGTCTCAAGATAACTTTACCGGTGGACTGGGGTATCTGGCCTTTGGATTTCCTGTTATCCGGGACAAGTGGACCATTAGTTTTGGACTCATGCCTTTAACTACTGTGAACTACAAAAGCAAGGACCTTGGCTTTGTTCCGGAAACCACCTCAGCATTAAGCACAACATATGACGGCAGTGGTGGTGTATCACAGGCATATTTCGCCACTGGACTTGCTTTACTAAAGGGGTTATCAGTGGGTTTTAGGGCTGCCTATCTTTTTGGGAATATCCGCCAGGAAAAGGAATTTTTTGTACAAGAAACCAATTATATTACAGCAGGCGTAGAACGAAATTCGTTTGCAGACATCACGTTCGGATTGGGAGCGGCCTACAGTCTTGAGCTAAAGGAAAACGAGAATTTCCTAAATCTGGGAATCACTTTTGACATAGGTGGGGACCAAAGCGTAACCCGTCTGGAAAGGCTGGAACGAAGAGATCGTTCCAACGATCTTCTATCACCTGACGATGAGCCTCCATATTTGATCGCGGATGACTTAAAGGGTAGCATCAAGTTTCCTTCAAAGCTAGGTTTGGGAATAGCATATGAAAAGAAACTTAGATGGATGGTAGGAGCAGATATTACACTGGAGAATTGGTCTGATTACCGGAATTTCAACGGAGAAAATGAAGGACTAGTTAATAGAAAGGAGATAGGCATAGGAGGAAGTTATATCCCTGATGCTTTCTCTGTAGATAACTTCCTTAAACGAATATCCTATATGGTTGGGTTTAACTATCAACGAACGCCATACTTTGTAAATAATCAGAAGATTAACGATTTTGGTATCAATTTTGGGGTAACCTTACCTTTAAGAAATCTTTCCCGACTTAGTTTGGCCTTTAAAGTGGGAGAAAGGGGTACAACGGATAACCAACTGATTAAAGAAAGGTATTTTAAAGCATACCTGGGAATTACGGTAAATGACAATAAGTGGTTTATTAGACGAAAATTCGATTAAATGAGCGTTCAAATAAAATTAATCCTGTTTATTTTTTTCCTGCTTATATCTACAGCAAGTGCACAAAACGGCTGGAATTGGCCGGAAGATAAAGCCACCGCTCAGGAAAAAAATGCCCTCTATACCGATGCCTATAAGTCAAGAGATTTTGCAGCGGCATTGAATCATCTTACGTGGTTACATGAAAATGCACCTGACCTCAACTCATCAATTTATATCAACGGGCAAAAGATTTATGAAGGCTTAGCAAATCAGGAACAAGAACCAGACAAGAAATTGGCTTACCAGGAGAAAGCATTGGAGATGTACGATCTCAGGATCAAGTACTTTAATAAAGAAGCAAATGTTCTCAACCGAAAAGCCTCAACTGCCTATAAATATTTCCGGAGTACTCCCGATAAATACCTGGAATTGCTGGAGACTTTCGAAAAAGCCCTTGAATTGAATGGGAGCAATTTCTTCGATGGGAACACCATTGCTTATATGGACATTATACGACGCTATAAACGTGGTGGTGGTGACCTTACTGACGATGATATACTGGAACGTTACGATAAGATCTCTCAGGTTCTTTCAAGTAAACAGGGCGATAACATAAAGACCATGCAAAATAAGATTGACGAAATGTTGCTTGAGATAATCACTGTAGATTGTAATTATATCGAGACCAATCTTGGAGCAAAACTTAAAGCAGAGCCAGGCAATATCAAGGTGGCCAAGAGAATCATTCAGCTTTCGTTAAGTGGGAAATGTGCAGATAGCGAGGTATTTATGACAGCCGCTAAAACCTTATTTGATGCGGAACCGGAATTTGGTATGGCCAAAGTAATAGCACTAAAATGTAAAGGAAAGGGTGACAATGCATGCACGTTAGATTATCTTAACAGGGCGCTGGACTTAACCGAAAACAACCAGGAAAAGGGAGAAGTGTATCTAATACTAGGGGCTATGCAGGTTAGCAGCGGTGCAAAGTCCATGGCCAGGACCTACTTCCGTAAAGCTGCTTCTGCAGATCCCAGTCAGATGGGAAAAGCTTATACCAGTATTGGTAATTTGTACTTTAATAGTATCCGGGATTGTAAGGCGGGAAAAAGTAAAGTCGAAGACCGAGGATGTTATATGGCGGCTTATGAGATGTATAAAAAGGCCGCTAACAACTCAGGAATGGCCAGAGCCAAACAGCAGTTTCCTTTAAAGGAAGAGGTTTTCCTTGAAGGTAAATCGGTTGGGGATAGTATGACCGTAGGTTGTTGGATTGGTGCAACGGTAGCAATTCAAACCAGGGATTAGAGGGAACTATAAGCGCCAGGCGGTCTCCCAAAAGATCGCTTTTTTAATTTAGCAGGTATGTCTGAATTGCAAAATACTTTGAAAGCTGCAAATTTTGTCATGACATTGATCTTGCCGATCTTTTGGGTACTTTCTTGTACCGACGTACAGGAACAGTTGGATGAACGTGAAGTATATGATGGAGCCTTTCATGAAGTGGCAGATAGTGAATTATGGTACAGCGATTCCGGAGTGGTGCGACTCATGGTAAAGTCAGCTAAAATGCTGGAATATGAGAATGGAGATCAGGAGTATCCCGAGGGGATTTACATAGAGTTTTATGGGGACGACAAGATGATTACCTCCACCCTTGAAGCAGATAAGGCGTTCTATTCCAAGGAAACTGACTTGTACAGAGGTGTGGGCAATGTTAAACTGGAAAGTTTGAAGAACAAGCAAAAGCTGAGTACTGAAGAACTCTTCTGGGATGTGAAGGACAAGCAGGTCTACACCGAGAAGTTTGTAATAATAGAAACTCAAGAAGATATTTTGCACGGAGAAGGCCTTACTGCCGCTCAGGACTTTAGCAGTTATCGAATTCTGAAACCAACTGGTGAATTGGGTTTAGAATAGCATTTTATAATTAACAAAGAGCGATTCACACAATGCCGGGCGCCCGGCGTTAAGCGCCTAGCGTAATCTCAAAATTCAAACAACAACAATAAATGCTCAATACGATAATCCTGACATTCTCTGCAGGTATTTTTATAATAGGAATTCATCAAACAATAAAATTCGGGTTCGCTTACAGTTATTGGATCTTCATGTTCAGTGTTACATTGCTATTGTGGCACAATTATCGTAAGCAGAAGAACCAGTAGTAATGACACTGATTAACCTTAATTTTTCTTAATTTCCCATTGGATTCAAAGGTAATAAATTGATGGACTACAACAATATTCCCATTGTGTTGGTGTCATTACTGTTTTCAGCCATTTTTTCAGGGGTAGAGATCGCATTCGTTTCTTCGGATAAATTGTATATTGAACTACTAGGTCAGCAAGGGACACTAGCTGGAAAAATCCTCTCCAGATTTTCCAAAAAACCAGCTCACTTTATTGCTACCACTTTAGTTGGTAATACCGTAGCGCTGGTCATATATGGGATTTTCATGGCGGCCATTTTGGAACCAATGTTGCACAACGCATTGCCAGAGGCTCTTAATAATAGTGGTTTTATTCTGCTGGCTCAAACTTTGGGTGCTACCCTGGTGGTGCTAATTACCGCAGAGTTTACCCCTAAAAGTCTTTTTCTACTAAATCCGCATAGAATGTTGAAAATATTCGCTTTGCCTATGCAGTTGATTTATTGGCTAATGCAGCCAATGGTATTTGTGGTGGTTACCCTGTCAAAAATTATGATCGTTAAAGTGTTGAGATTGGAGTATTCTGAGAACGAGCCTGTATTCGGATTGACAGACCTAAATAACTACCTGCACAGGCTTCAGGAGAATCCTGCTGAAGATCAGGTAGAGGTAGACACTAAAATATTTAACAATGCCCTGGAATTTAAAACCGTCAGGGTTAGGGAGTGTATGATCCCGCGTACTGAAATTGTTGCTGTTGACATCGAAGATGGTTTAGAGGAGTTGAAGAAGGCCTTTATTGATAGTGGCCATTCTAAGATACTTATCTATAAAGAAACTATTGATGATATTATTGGCTACTGCAGTTCTCAGGAACTATTTAAAAAACCTAAGTCCATAACCGATATATTATCGCCAATCATAATTGTACCTGAGACACTATTGGCCAATGAGTTAATGATACAATTCATAAATGAACGTAAAAGCCTGGCCCTGGTAGTGGATGAATTTGGCGGTACATCGGGAATTGTCAGCATTGAAGACATCATTGAGGAAATTTTTGGAGAGATTCAGGACGAGCATGATGATGAAGACCTGGTGGAGCAAAAACTGTCAGACAACACCTATTTGCTAAGCGCACGGCATGAGATTGATTACCTAAATGATAAATACCTCTGGAATATTCCGGAAGGGGATTACGATACGCTTGGAGGCTATATTCTATCCATTCATGAAGACATACCAAACCTAAACCAGATCATCGAAATTCCTCCTTTTACCTTTACCATTACCTCAATTCAGGAGACCCGCATTGATGTAGTTAGAATGTCAATACAGCATGATTCACTGACAGTTTAACTTTCCTGGCAATCCGTTGATTTTGACTTATTATGTGGTTAATTTTGCCGTTCTCTATAAAACAGAATTATGGCATTAATTAATAAATTAAGGAATAAGATGGGCACCGCAATCGTAGTAGTGGTGGGGTTTGCCATTGCTTCCTTCGTTCTGGCGGATTTATTGGGCCCAAACTCCGCACTGTTTGGTGGACGAGATAACAGTGTAGGCGAAATAGCAGGCCAGACCATTATGGCCCCGGAATACCAGGGTGCCATTGAAGTTTTATCGAACAAATTTTCTCTGAGAAATGGAAGGCGTCCATCAGACCTGGAAAGCAACACATTGCGAGAACAAGCTTGGGAGATGTTGATTTCAGATATTGCTTTCACCGAACAGTTCAGGAATCTGGGTATCGTGGTCACAGACGAAGAAGAAGTCGACATGGTACAGGGGAAGAACATACACCAGGATTTGGTGGCAGCATTTACCAACCCTGAAACGGGTGAGTTTGACAAGACAAGCATTGTTCAGTTCCTTAGCAATTTAAGTAACTTGCCGGTTCAAAATCAAGCCATGTGGTTTAACATGGAGGAGGATATAATAGCCGGCCGCCGGAGAATCAAATACGATAATCTTTTAGTTAAGTCCAGCTACGCCACCCTGGAGGAATCCAAAAGGCTGTATGAAGAACAAACTACGGTTGCTGAGCTGAAATATATATATGTTCCCTACTATGCCGTTAGCGATTCCGTGGTTGCGGTTACCGATTCTGAGTTACAGTCTTATCTGGATGATCATGCTACGGAATATGAAGTGGAGGAAAGCAGGTCAATGAAATATGTAACTTTTCCGATTCTTTCATCTGGCGCAGATAGTACAGATTTTCAACAGGAGTTAATTAACCTACGTGAAGAGTTTTCAACCATCACTGATGATTCTATTTACGCACGTGCCAATACAGAGTTCGGTACAGGATTCAATCTATACTCCGTAGACGCTTTGCCACAAATTCTACAAGTGGAGTATGAGAACTTAACCCCAGGCTCGATTTATGGGCCCTTTACTGAAAACGGTTACTATAACCTCTATAAGATTTCAGAGGTAGTGGAAGATACTATTTATGTTGCCAGGGCCAGTCATATTCTATTTAAAGCAGCAGATGATAGCGACGAAACAAAAGCTGAAGCCAAAACTCAGGCGCTTAAGGTTCTGCGACAGATTAGGAATGGTGCCGATTTCGCGGAAATGGCTCTGCAATATGGCACAGATGGTACCTCGACCAGAGGTGGAGATTTAGGTTGGTTTAGGACCGGCGCCATGGTTGCTCCTTTTCAGGAAGCCGTTTTTTCCGCAACCAGGCCAGGTCTTTTGCCAAATCTTGTTGAGACTGACTTTGGATATCATATAATTGATGTCACTAATTTAAAAACCAATAGATCTTTTAAAATTGCAACAATTAGTAGACTATTAGTGCCCAGTGACAATACCCGTGACATTGCCTTTAGAAAAGCAGATTTTTTTGCCGGCACCAGTGAGAACCTTCAGGAATTTGAGGAAAATGCTGAAAAGGACGACATCCTGATTCAGGACGCTCCAAATGTTGATAAAAATGCCAGAAGGTTCGGCACTTTGGGAAATGCCCGTTCTGTAGTTAGCTGGTTGTACCGGGATGCTAAACTTGGCAAGGTATCAGGTGTATATGAAGTTGAGGAGAGCTATGTTGTAGCAGTTATGACTGGGTTATCAGAAAAAGGTACCGCATCATTAGATGAGGTTCGAAATGAACTAACAGTTAAAGTGAAAAACCAAAAGAAGGCAAAGATTATAATAGACAAGTTAAAAAACACCGAAGGTGATCTTGATGCTATGGCCACAGTTTATGGAGCCGACGCCAATATTTACAACACCAGCGACCTTAAATTGAACGGAAATTCAATTCCTAATGTTGGTTTTGCGCCGGAGGCGGTAGGTAAAGCCTTTGCTCTGGAAAGCGGGGAAAGAAGTGAGCCATTTGCTTCTGAAAATGGGGTGTTGGTACTGGAAATGATATCTATTACACCGGCCCCACAAATAGCAGATTACTCACTGTACAAGCAACAATTGACGCAACAGTATGAAAACCGCATGGGGTTTAATATTGCCAATGCAGTAAAGGAATATGCTGATATTGAGGATCGCAGATATAAGTTCTTCTGATTCTAAATCATAATTATTATGGACTTTACTGAGTCCAGAGAAGAGTTTATGCAAATGCTGGACCAGGAACACCAATGGCCTACCTGGTACATGTTTAAATTTATTACTCCCCGTGACAAGGAAGATTTGGTGGTAGCGCTTTTCCCTGACGGCCAGGCAACAGTTAAGGCGTCCTCAAAGGGAAAATACCGCAGTGTTACAGCTAAAATAATAATGGCCTCAGCGCAGGAGGTTCTTGATATTTATGAAAAGGCTTATCATATTGATGGTGTATTAGCCTTATGAGTTATGTGGAAAGAAGAAGATAACAAGCTCAAGCGCATCTTTGAATTCAGGGACTTCATAGAAGCTTTTGGATTTATGTGTAAAGTGGCCATTCTAGCCGAGAAAATGAACCACCATCCCAACTGGAGTAATGTTTATCATACAGTTACCATTGAATTAAGTTCGCATGATATGGGTGATATTGTCACCGAACGAGATCACAAACTTGCAGCAGCCATTGATGAATTACTGGTTTAAGCTCGGTATAAACCTTAACTGTCATTTAGAATTAACAGGGTATGCTTATCTTTAAGCATGCAGGTACCCGCTCATCTTTATCTGGTTCCCACCCCAATAGGAAATTTAAGAGACATTACATTGCGGGCACTGGATGTTTTGAAGGAGGTGAATACAATCCTAGCTGAGGACACCAGGACCTCGTCAAAACTCCTTAAGCATTACCAAATCAATAACACTTTGGAAAGCTTTCATGCATTCAATGAACACAAACGGTTGAATCAGTTAATTGAACGTCTCAGACAGGGTGAAACCATGGCCCTGATTAGTGATGCCGGCACACCTGCGATTTCTGATCCTGGATTTTTGTTGGTAAGGGCCTGCAATGAACATCAGATTCCGGTTGAATGCCTGCCAGGTGCTACAGCGTTGATCCCTGCCCTGGTAAATTCGGGCCTTCCAAGTGATCGTTTTGTTTTTGAAGGATTTCTGCCGACAAAAAAGGGTAGAAAATCACGGCTTGAAAAAATCAGGGAAGAGTCGAGAACGGTGATATTATACGAGTCTCCTCATCGGCTGTTGAAAACTTTGGAGCAATTGGGAGAACTACTTGGGAACGGTCGCCAAGCCTCTATTTCCAGAGAATTAACCAAATTACACCAGGAAACAGTAAATGGATCATTGGAAGAACTTTTAAATTATTATAGAAATAACACGTTAAAAGGTGAACTGGTTATTGTCATTGCGGGTAAGTAAAATTCCAGTAAATAGATACACTATTTGGGGTGCATCAACATTAACAGGGTTACTATTGTGGCTGGCATGGCCGGTAGGACCGGCGGCGCCAATCCTGTTTGTAGCCTGGATACCGTTGCTATGGATTGAGGCCCAATTATCAACCAAGCGTTCAGGACTTAGGTTCTTCATCTTGGTATGGTGGGCTTGCCTGATTTGGAATGTTGGCACAACCTGGTGGATGTATTATTCCACTGCAGCAGGCAGTATTGTTGCCTTTGCCGCCAATGCCCTATTAATGACAGGTCCATGGGTGTTGTTTCGTTACACCAAAAGGCTGGCTGGTGTATCATGGGGATACCTTAGTTTGGTGCTGTACTGGTGCACATTTGAGTACATTCATCTCAATTGGGAAATTTCCTGGCCCTGGCTGACCCTGGGTAATGGATTTGCGATGTACCCTGAATGGATCCAGTGGTATGAATATACCGGGGTGTTTGGTGGGACCTTATGGATATTGCTGATTAATCTTGGGCTTTATCATATATTGACTAATAAAGCCGGCGTCACTCGAACATATACACTTACCACTGGGCTTGGGCTGCTGCTGCCCATTCTGTTATCGTATTACATCTATTATAACTATGAGGAAAATGGACCAGCTGTTGAGATTGTAGTGGTACAGCCAAATATTGATCCGTATACAGAAAAATTTATTGACAGCGATAATTTCATTGAATTTGATCAACAGGTCGACCGTTTCATTCAATTATCGAAACAAGAGATCACAGATTCTACTGCTTTTCTATTATGGCCGGAATCAGCTATAGATGGAGGATTCGAAGAGTCCTCACTTCTGACCGAAATTACCATGGAAAGCAGAGCGCTTCTAGCCAATGACCTAAAGTCGATTGCGAAGATTCGCAGCTTTAAATTGAGCCAACCCCAACTGTCTTTATTAACAGGCCTCACCAGTTATACTACTTATAACAGTGAATCAGAAGCTACAGCAACCGCCAGAAAAAGTGGAGACTTAATTTATGATTTATATAATACCGCCTATTTTCTAGGTGACGACGGCAGTTTCAGGACTTACCACAAGTCTAAGTTGGTACCAGGCCCGGAGACCGTGCCCTATCCGAAAGTTCTCGGGTTTTTGTCCGATCTATTGATAGATTTTGGAGGCACTAGTGGCCAAATGGGAAAACAAAGTGAACGGACCGTTTTATTTAACCAGGATGGCGTGGGTTTGGCGCCAGCCATTTGTTATGAGTCAATTTATGGTGACTTCATGGCCAGGTATGTACGTAACGGTGCTCAATTTATTGGGATAATTACCAACGATGGATGGTGGCGGGACTCCCCGGGCCACAAGCAACACCTGCACTACGCGGTATTACGGGCTATTGAAAATAGGAGAGGCATAGCCAGATCAGCAAATACTGGAATTTCTGCCTTTATAAGTCAAAAAGGAGAGATTCTTCAATCCACCAATTTTTGGGAACAAGCAGTGATTAGGGCCCAACTCCAGGCCAACACCACCAAGACTTTTTACACCAAACATGGTGATTATCTGGGGAAAACCGCTGTATGGTTATCAATACTGGTATTTTTAGCGGCTTGGGTAAAAAAACGGATAACATAGCACACGAATGAATCTACAAAAACTTCTTCCAAAGGTAATTGCCGTTGTCAAACAGGGCGGAGACTTCATCCGAAAGGAGCAAGCTACCTTTGACTTAGACCGACTGGAATTTAAAGGTCCTAACGATTTGGTATCATTCGTTGATCGCGAGGCGGAGAAGATACTTGTCGCAGGTTTACAAGAGCTATTGCCCAAGGCTGGTTTCATTACGGAAGAGGAAACTGTTTCTCAAGATTATGCACCGATGCAATGGGTAATAGACCCACTGGATGGGACCACTAATTTTGTTCATGGCATACCTTTTTTTTCTGTTAGCGTTGCCCTGTTGTCAGAGGGTACGCCAATACTGGGCGTTGTCTATGAGATAAATCGGGATGAGTGTTTTTACGCACTCAAGGATGGCAAATCATACTGTAACCAAAAAGAGATAACCGTATCCTCGGTTTCAACTCTTAATGATAGCATTGTTATATCTGGGCTCCCCCGTTCGCATTTTGAAAAGTTGACGAACTATCAAGACATCATGACCAGTCTCATTCAACAAGCTCAAGGCGTGAGACGCTTCGGAAGTGCAGCTGCCGATCTGGCTTACGTTGCCTGTGGCAGGGCTTCCTGTTTCTTCGAGCCTTATCTCAACTCTTATGATGTTGCTGCTGGTGCTCTAATTGTTCAACAGGCCGGAGGCAGGGTTACCGATTTTCAAGGAGGTAACAACTATCTGTTTGGAGGAGAGATAATTGCTGCCAATGAGATTCATTCCGATGTACTTGAAATTATTCGCAGGTACTGGTAGTCAGGGAGTGAGGGAGTGAAGGAGTGAATGTTCCCCGTGAGTGTTCAACTGCCTGCATTTTAGTAGGTGCTATTAATCTCTCGCCCCTAACCCCCTAACCCCTTATCACCCTCGTCCCTCAATCTATACCCATACCTTAGTGCCTTCCGTACAGTTACTGCAAATGTCTATCTGGGACCTGGCCTGAATAAGCTGACTTCTAAATTTTGTATACCGTTCGCCAAACCACAGTTCTTGAAAACTCTGTATGTTTATATCTCCCATAGGATGGCTGGCATCCTTGTCGAAACAACAAGGGACCACTTGTCCATCCCAGGTGATCACGCAACTGTGCCACATTTTCCAACAATGATTGAGCAATCTGTTTTTTATGCTATAAGTTCCATCATCATTTTCCCGGTAGCGGCTGTATTTATCATTTTCAGGGATAAGTGGAGAGCCTTGTTTATAGTCATAGATTTGTGCGGTCTTAAAACTCACTTCATCAACACCTAATGAGTCGGCGAGGTCCTTCACTTCAGAAATCTGGTGCTCATTGGGTTTCACCACCAGGAATTGGAATATCAAATGAGGAGTGGAAGATCCTAGCTTTTTTTTCCAGGCGACTACCTGTTTTGTTCCCGATATTACCCGGTCTAGTTTCCCTCCAATCCGATAACTTTGGTAGGTTTCCTGAGTAGTCCCATCCAGAGAAATAATCAAACGGTCCAATCCGGACTCCACGGTCCTGCGTGCATTGTCACTATCCAGGTAGTGGGCATTTGTAGATGTTGCCGTATATATATTCTTGTCAGTAGCTGCCTTTACTAATTCGAAAAACTGAGGATGTAAATATGGCTCTCCCTGAAAATAGAGTATTAGATACCACAGGACCTTGTGTAGTTCATCAAGTACGTCATTATAGATACTCAGGTCCAACATACCCGTGGGTCTGGTAAAACTCCTTAACCCACTAGGGCATTCAGGACAGCGAAGATTGCAACTGGTGGTAGGTTCTATGGAAAGGCTAACTGGTAGTCCCCAGGGACGGGAATAATTGGTGGCCCTGGAAAGATAGTAACTGCTCAAAATTTTAAACGCATTGAATGCGCGTGCAGGAGTGCACTTTGATAAAAAGTTAAAGCCATCGCGATAATTGAAATTCATAAAATATGCTATCGATCTTTTATTACCTTTAACCCGGATTATGCAATAGATTTCGTAGTGAGCATATAAACCGGATTTAATCAGGCACACAAATTAGTCTTGCCTGCGAAGAAATGCGAGTATTCAAACTGTTTTTTTGGCTTTTCCCATGGCTGTTGGTGATAACCTGTGGTTTGTGGGTTTGGCATAACTGGTCTGAAATTGACTTGTTTCCTGAAAAGGAATTAGGTGAGGTCCAAATACATACTGTGGTGCTGAAACGAATGGAAAGCATCGGGAAAATTGAATTGACAAAATACCAATTCCAGGAGATTACTGAAATCCAGAAAGTGGGGAAGGACTTTTATAACCTCTTTAAACTGGAAAACGATTCAAGGGCCGTTTTAATATCCAGAGGTGAAGCAGTAGGATGTATTGATCTCACGAAAATGGAAGTTAAACATATTCAGCTGACAGGGGATACCCTTATTGTACAATTGCCCCCTCCTGAATTATGTTATTTCAAATTGGACCTGGATAAAACCACAGTATACGTTCTAGAGACAGGTATTTTCACCAGCGAAAAGGATTTTATTGAGCAAGCGTATCAAACTGCAGAGCAAAAAATACGAGAATCAGCACTTCATTCTGGAATTTTGCGACAGGCCAAAGAAAACGCAGAAGCTATATTGAAGCCTCTATTAGAGGAGATTTCCGGCAAACAAGTAATCCTGGTTTATGATTTGAACACTGTCAGGATCAGGAGGGACCCTTAGAAATACCGAACACCGAACACTGAACGCTGAATTCAAAATTCGATGTTCGGCGTTCACAATTTATTTAATATTCTACTTGTTAACTCGTATCTTATGAGTTGATTCGCTAACCATTCCAGTAATACATCAAAGATTATGAAAAAGAAAAACGCGCAAGCTGTTAAAAAGAACCGTAGGAAATTCATTAAGGAATCTGGTATTGTGGTGTTAGGAAGTACAGTTGCTTTCAACATCGGTTACGCTCGTCCAAGTTTTGAACCAAATGAGAAAACTTTAAAAGTGGGTCTGGTCGGCTGTGGCGGAAGGGGTACCGGAGCCGCTAGCCAGGCATTGAGCGCAGATCCCGATGTGGTATTGACCGCCATGGCAGACATTTTTCCCGATCGGTTAGAGAAATCTTATAAGGCGATAAAGGAAATCCATCCTAAAAAAGTGGTCATTGACGAAGACCATAAATTTATTGGATTTGACGCTTATAGAAAATTGCTTGAATCTGATGTAGATGTAGTGCTTTTGGCAACGCCCCCATCTTTCAGACCGGATCACCTGGCTGCCGCAATTGATGCAGGTAAACATGTCTTTGCTGAGAAGCCTATGGCCGTTGATGCTCCTGGAGTGAGGAAAGTTATAGCATCCGCTAAAAAGGCCAGGGAAAAGGGTTTGTCATTGACTTCAGGCTATTGTTTTCGCTACGACAATACCAAGAGAGCCTTTTTCGGTAAAATACTGGACGGGGAAATTGGGCAAATCAGATCAATATCATCCATCCGGTACGGGGGTGAACTATGGTACAAACCGCGCCAACCTCAATGGAGTCAAATGGAATATCAATTACGAAACTGGTATTATTATGACTGGCTCTCCGGTGATTTTGTAGTTGAAATGCATGTGCATAACTTGGATCAAATGGCTTGGGCTATGGGGAACAAACCTCCGGTAAGTGCAGTAGGAATCGGAGGGCGCCAGGTCAGGGTGGACGAAAAATTTGGCAATATCTATGATCACCTTGCTGTCGAGTTCGAATACCAGGACGGGGCAAAAGGCTACCATTTTGGCAGACAGTTTAATGGCTGCTCATCCAAACAAACATTGAACATTGTAGGAACCAAGGGAACAGCTACAATAGACAAGAAAGGTAAACACCAAATTCATACGAACACAGCGTGGGAATATCAGGGGGAGAAAAACAACATGTATCAAAAGGAGCACGATGAATTATTTGCATCCATTCGTAATGGCCAGCCCACCAATGATGGAGAGTGGATGGCCAATTCAACTATGATGGGTATTATCAGCAGAATGGTAGCTTATAGCGGACAAACCATATCCTGGGAGGAGGCCATAAATTCCAACAAGGTAATTGGTCCCTCTATTGATAAATTTAATTGGGAACTGAAATGGCCGGGGGGTGCGGTTGCTGTTCCTGGAAGAACAGAAGTACTTTAACAGTGCAGTGGTTATACTCATTTCACATGGTTTTATTAAAAATACTCCGGTCATTATTCCCTCTAATTTTGCTGGTTATCCCGGGAAAAATTATTAGTCAAGAGCAAGCCTTCAAATTTGAATTTGGGTTGGAAAGCAATTTGAAATTCCTGTCTTTGGAAAAGGCCGCTGCTTATGATACTATCCAGTGGGTCAACGTAAACACTAACGAAGATACATGGGCCAGGAATGATGAAGGTATAGTTTGTTATGGCAATCCCATTGGGGTGGTTAGATCCCAAAAACAGTATGAAAATTTTCTACTACATATAGAATGGAAGCATATGGAGCCAGGCGGCAATTCTGGAGTTTTTGTTTGGAGTAAAGCAGTACCCGGACAGAATAGGTTGCCGGATGGAGTAGAAGTGCAGATGTTAGAATTGGATTGGGTCAAATTGAATGAACGAGACGGGAAGAAACCACCGGAGGCTTATGTACATGGAGAGCTGTTTGGTGTAGGTGGTGTGGAGATTGTCCCTGATAATCCCAGAGGGGTAAGAAGTAAATCAATTGAAAATCTCTGTAAACCACGTGGCGAATGGAATACTTATGATGTGATTTGTGTAGATGGGGTAATAAAACTATCGGTAAACGGCACCTTCGTAAACGGTATTAGTAAGTCGAGCCAAAAAAAAGGGCATATATGCCTGGAATCAGAAGGGGCTGAAATACATTTCCGCAATCTGCGATTAGTCGAGTTACCTGGTAACTCTAAAAATTGATCTGAGATCTCAGTTCTCAGCTCTTAGATCATTCAAATGTTCCCAGATTAGATCGGGCTCAAATCCTTTGGATATCAGGTACTGAGCCACTTTGTGCTTTCGTATAAATGGATCTGATATGTTCACCGATAGCCATTTTTTGTTCACATGCTGTTTCAAAACTTCTTTATATTCGCCATTTGGGATAGCCTCTAAACCCCTGGCAATGCAACTGGGATCTATTTTATACTGTTTCAAGCCCATTCTAATCCTAATCTTACCCCATTTCTTTATACGGAGCTTGCCTTTTGCATATGACATGGCAAACCTATTTTCATTCAAGAAACCTTCACTGACTAATTCCCTTAAAACTTGCTCAATCTCCTCACCGACTAAACCGTAGCTGCCAAGTTTTTTGCGCACTTCTAAAGGGGCCCTTTCTTGATAAGCGCAAAATCGTGCGGCCTTGATTTTAGCCGCTCTTGCTACATCCTTTGCCTTATAGGACATAATCCGGGTTTAAGTTAGGTCAGTGCCCGACAGATCTCCTCATCAAGGAAAAACGATTGATGATTACTTAACCAGCCCTTTTCTCTTGAGAATGGTCTCCACGAATTTCACCTGATTATCATTATTGAAAATGCGAAATGGCAGGTGGATCAATTGTGCTTTAGAAACTACCAAAACGAAGTGGTTTTTACCAATAACAGCTTTTTTAACCATGTCCCAGGTAATTGGCATACCTTGTTTACTGCTTACTTTGACCATGATTTGTCGACTGTCGATTTCGTAACCCAGCTTTTCGAATAGTACTTTATTCTGCTCAAGTTGTGGAATTCCTGCGAATTGAATCAGCCAGAATAAAAAATATAATACCAAAGCAATAGTACCACCAATGATCCACCAAAAGGAAGGGATTACAAAGTACATTAAACAAATGGCCAGGTAAATCAACGCTACCCACCATTGCTCTTTCAAAATATTTTGTAATCCAATTTTAATATAAGTACCTGTTTCCAGTTTGTACTTTTTGGTCTTGACGATCATAGCGCACACTTGAACATTGGGGCTACAAATATAATATGAATATATAGCGGAGGCACAAAAAGCCAGAAGTTTTTAAGTGCCAGAAACTATGGCTTTCAGGCTAATGTCCAAACTACTAACAGAATGTGTAATGGCCCCTACTGATATATAATCTACGCCGGTGGCGGCAACCTTGGCAATGGTTTCCTCAGTGATACCACCGGATGCCTCAGTTTGGCAGCGACCATTGATCAACTGTACGGCTTTTTTTAAATCTTCCAGTCTCATATTATCAAGCATAATGCGGTAAATGCCGGTGTTCTCCAGGACAGCTTGAACCTCTTCTAGGTTGCGGGCTTCTACTTCAATCTTTAAATCCAATCCTTTTTGGTTAAGATACAATTTAGTTGTCTCAATGGCAGCGCTAATTCCTCCGGCAAAATCGATATGGTTATCTTTTAACATAATCATATCGAATAAACCAAATCGATGATTTAGTCCTCCGCCTATAGCTACCGCCCATTTTTCCGGAAGTCTGAAATTAGGGGTGGTTTTTCTGGTGTCAAGAAGTCTTGTTGAAGTATCGGATATGAGCGAATTCAAATAGTGCGTATAGGTAGCAATCCCGCTCATGCGTTGCATGCAGTTCAAAACCAGTCGCTCGGCAGCTAATATAGACTGGGTTTTGCCCTTGACTATAAGTCCAATATCTCCAGGGGAAACCGAATCGCCGTCGTTGATTAGCAATTCTACTTCAAGATAACTATCAACAGTTTTAAAGATTTGGTCAGCCAACTCAACCCCGGCTAGAATTCCCGGTGACTTAATTAATAGTTGGGCTGATCCTTGGTGATTTGGATCAATGGAGGCCAAGGAACTGTGATCGCCATTCCCAAGGTCTTCCTTCAATGCAGACTCAATAAATCCGGCAATAGCTTTCTTAGTTAAAAAGGGAATTTTATCCATCGACTATCACACTGACTCGCTGTTGCAAAAACCTTCGACCCTAACACCTTCGTCCCTCGTCCTGAGAACACTACTCTTTGGTAAAGTCCAGGCTGCTTACTTTGTAGGATCCATTGATATTTTTGGACCGCAAAACTACCCTGAATGAACCACCATCATAGCTGTATCGACCAATAGCATATTTTAAACCTCCTTCAGAAGCTCCTTGATGTACATACTGAAAATCATTGGGGCGGTATTTTTTGAAAAAATCCTTTAATACATACTCCGCTTGGGTTTTACTATAGTTGGACTGGACACCATCAATTTCCAGAGAGATCATATCTCCCAGGTATTTGGACAATTCTTTCGAACTTCCAGCTTTTATGGCCGAACGCACGTTATTAATAACTTCACTCTGCCCCCAGGCTGACTGCTGAAAGGCCATAGTCACTGCCACCAGAAATAGTATCAAATAATTTCCTGTCCTGTTCTTACACATGATTCTTTTGATTTGCACTTGCATGTCTCCAAAATTGTGCCAAAAGCACATGGAGTATCTTCGACTGGAATTCTGCAGAAATTTAAATTAATACAATCTGATATCAGTTACAAACGTTGCTTTGAATATTTATATTTGCAGCATGAACAAGAAAGTCATGTTGATGATTCTGGATGGATGGGGCATTGCTGCCAATCCCGAGGTTTCAGCCATTAATAGCGCCAATACTCCATTCATGGACCAGGCATGGAGGATGTACCCGCATAGCAGATTGAATGCCAGCGGCTTAGCTGTTGGTTTGCCTGTTGGTCAAATGGGAAATTCTGAAGTTGGTCATATGAACATTGGCGCAGGGCGAGTTGTCTACCAAGATCTGGTCAGGGTCAATAAGGCCATAGAAGACGGCACCCTAGAAAAAAATACAATTTTACAATCCGCTTTCAAACATGTTAAAAAGTCCGGTAAAAAGCTGCATTTTATTGGTTTGGTATCTGATGGTGGAGTTCATTCTCATATTGATCATTTAAAGGGTTTGTGCGCACTTGCCCAGCACCATAGTCTTTCAGATCAAATTATGGTTCATGCTTTCACCGATGGAAGGGATACGGATCCACAAAATGGCATCAAATATATGGCTGATCTACAGCAATTCTTCAGCAATAGAGGAGGCAACCTGGCATCAGTCATTGGCAGATATTACGCGATGGATAGGGATCAGCGCTGGGAACGTGTCCGAAAGGCATACGATGCTTTGGTACATGGGAAAGGAGTGTACACCAATAATGTAGTGGAGGCCATTGGTCGTTCCTATGAGGCTGGAATTACGGATGAGTTTATAGAGCCCATCATCGCGGTAAATGACAAAAATGAACCACTGGGACTGATAGAAGAAGAAGATACCGTTATTTGCTTCAATTTCAGAACTGACAGGGGTAGGCAGATTACACAGGCGCTTACTCAAAGAGATTTTCCTGAGTTTGGTATGTCAGCTCTGAAACTCTATTATGTTACTCTTACCAACTATGACAAAAGTTATAAGGGAGTTAAAGTAATTTTTGAGAAAGACAACCTGGAAAATACCCTGGGTGAAGTAATCAGTGTCCAAGGTCGTAGGCAGATCAGGATTGCTGAAACAGAGAAATATCCGCATGTTACATATTTCTTTTCCGGAGGACGGGAGGAACCTTATGATGGAGAAAAACGGATCCTTTGCCCTTCCCCAAAAGTGGCTACCTATGACCTGAAGCCCGAAATGAGTGCCGCTGATATTAGGGATTCAATTATCCCTGAGCTAAATGCACAAAGCGCTGATTTCATCTGCCTGAATTTTGCAAACGCCGATATGGTAGGACATACAGGAGATTTCGAAGCGGCGGTAAAGGCTTGTGAAACTGTAGATAACTGCACAGAAAAGGTAGTAGAAGCGGCGCTACAACAGGACTATACGGTATTGATTATTGCAGATCATGGCAACTCGGATTGTATGATCAACCCGGACGGGTCTCCAAATACGGCCCACACTACCAACCTTGTACCTTGTATATTGATTGATAATACCTACAACAGACCTATCAAAGATGGCAAGTTAGGCGATCTTGCACCTACTATTTTGAATCTAATGGGACTGCCGATTCCAGTTGAAATGAGGGGTGAAAGTCTGCTATAAATGTTGAGAAATTTGGGGCATAGAATAAATACATTAATCATTACCTTACTAGTTGGTCTTTTAACTATGCGGTGCACTGAAGGCCGACAGGTACCCATTGATAAATATTTCGATATTCAGAAGTTTATTGATAAACAAGTTGCCACCCTGACAACCCTGGAGGTACAATTGATCAAAACCCTGAAAATTGACGGTAAAACGGAAAGCCACTCGATTGCCGGACTGGGGAGTACTCAGTGGCAAAAAGAATTCAAGATCTTCAGAGAACACGATATAAACAAACCTGTCTTGGTTGATGCGTACTCCATGGAAGAAAGGGCCAAGGAAGATGGTAGCATGGTTGAGACTTATAATTTAATTGATAGTGCTCAATCCGGGATCTTAAAAATGGAAATTTCCTCAGACCCGGATGGTGCGATAACCTCATGGGAATCAATATTTAGTGAAGAAAATATTATATATAGTAACTTACGGAAAGTAGCCATGAATTTTCAAGAGGAGGGGCTCATGAATGGGTATACAGTTCGTGGCTACCATAAATTGATATTTATGGATACTGTGTACTATCAGCTACAGGCTGTAATAAAATATAAGAAATGAGCTGTTGATCACAGCCCAAATGTGTGAATAGTATGGAAAACGGAAAACAATCTTTTTTAGAGCGGATGAAACAAAAGTGGGGTTTGAATAGTATACTCCAGGTGGTCTTGATTTTGATAGTGTTCGCTGTTACCGGTACTACGGTGGTCTGGGCTCGACCCATAATTTTCAATGTACTTGGAATTGAGCACTCCAGCGGTTGGGTGAAAACTGTGAGCTATCTGGTCCTGGTGTTTCCTCTATATCAGGTCTTATTGCTAGGCTACGGTTTTGTTTTAGGTCAATTCAGCTTTTTCTGGGAAAAGGAAAAGAAATTGGCCAAACTGGTACTGCGATTATTTGGGAACAAATAAATATTTAGAAATTCAGCAGAGTTAAACCCGGATTATGCAATCTTTAATTTTTCTTACATCTCAGGACTTTCGTTGGAATTCCAAATATCTACAACTACTTTCCAGGAGCCATCATCTTGTTTCTTCCAAACTTCTATGTACTTACCATTATCCGGAATTCGGGTAGTATCATTGACAATAACAGTAATATTATAATTGCCACGGACGTAAGCTAGGTTGCCAGAGCCCTCGACTTGTTCGGGGTTTATACTCCCTTCCATACCAGGGATCTCCTCCATTGATTGCATCGCTGCATCTACCCCATGGGCTGCAGATTCCGATGGGGGCATGAGTACTATATCGGCGTCCATAAGTGATCTGATTTTGTCAAAATCTCCTGCCACAATGGATCCACCATATTGTTCAGTAGCTTCCATCACCGCAGAGATATCTTGCTCCGATAAGGTGGTTTGCCCCTGAGGTTGGCAAGCCAGTACGAATAATAAACATAGAATTGCTACATTTTTCATAGATGTTATGTTTTGGTTTGATGATAAGGTACTGAAATACAGCCAAATGAACTATTAATTTAAGATTATCTTTGTTCCGAAGAGTCAGCGGTTTAAAAATGGGAGCAAATGCTCTATTGTTCAAATGTTCTATTGTTCCCATGTTCTATTGTTCCCATGTTCCCACGGGCATTCCGCTCCAAATACTGAATGATCTTGAGGGCAATGTCTGCACCGGTAGCCATTTCTATGCCTTCCAAACCAGGAGAGGAATTTACCTCAATAATTAATGGTCCTCTGTTTGATTGTAGCATATCAACACCGGCAACTCCCAACCCCATAGCTTCTGCCGCCTTGACTGCGGTATGTTCTTCTTCAGGGGATAAGGTAACCACGCTGGCAGTACCGCCCCTATGCAAGTTTGAACGAAACTCGCCTTCGGGAGCTTTCCGTTTCATGGCACCAACCACTTTTCCATCTACTACCAGCACCCGCAGGTCAGTCCCGTGTGCTTCCGCAATAAACTCTTGTACAATAATCCGGGCTTTTAACCCATTGAATGCTTCTATAACTGAGGCGGCTGCCTTTTTATTCTCTACCAATACCACTCCCAGCCCCTGAGTACCTTCCAGTAACTTGACCACCAAAGGTACTCCTCCGACTGCTTTAATCACCTCATTGACATCCCGACTGTAATTTGTAAACACGCTCTTTGGCACATCCAGTCCCGCCCGTGCCAGGATTTGGAGACATCGGAATTTATCTCTGGAACGCATTAACGCCTGGCTTTGAACAGCGGTAAAAATATGCCGCATCTCAAACTGACGAATAACCGCAGATCCATAGAATGTAACAGAGGCCCCAATTCGGGGTATAATAGCATCGGTTTCATCCAAAGACCGCCCCAGATAGTGAATAGAAGGGTTTTTCTTTTCAGTGATCAGGTTACATTTTAAGTGGTCAACAACCTCCACCTGATGCCCACGCTTTTTCGCTGCCTCCTCCAGACGTCTGGTGGAGTACAAAGTGTTACTGGTAGAGAGGATGACAATTTTCACCTACTTTTCATTTTTCTCCTATACGAAAGATTCGATCTGGCAACATCAACAACAAACTTCCGGTACAGGAATTTGCGACCAAGAAGTATGGGAAAACTTAAATTACCCCGATAACTCAAAGAGAATTCTGTAAGTGTTTCTTTTCCAAAAATAACGATGGGAGTTTTGATTACAAACCGCTTCTCACTGTCTCCAAAACTGTTCTTAATTGATCGTTGCTTATAGTCTTCAAAGAAAAAGCTATTGTTGTCGTAGTTAGGGTGCGTCGGATCCAGTAAAATGAAATGCAACAGCTTCTTTCCTTTCTTCTTAACCATTTCAATATGATGACAATGAATAGCACTTCCATCAGCTCCTGTGTCAATCTTGGCATCAATATCTAGAAGGTTCATCTCAGGTAGATCAATTTTGTCGTAACGACCAATAACTGTTTTGGTAGTTGACTTTGTCATCTAGCTGATTAGTATAAATCTTCGGCGTCAACCACCTTTTGATTGATCAATTCCCTCAGGACTGTTTCTGTCATATCACTTTTGAATTCGAATTCATTTCTAATGTCCAAAACATAGGCTTTCAACCGCATTTTCAAATAGGAACGGCGTTGATGTATTTCATTGAAGAAGAGCACCTTAATTGGTTTGTTGAGGTATATGTATTTGGACACCTGAGCGGTTTCCAGAGCGATTTTTCGGGCTTGATCGGTATCTACAGTTACCGGAAGATAAATCTCGGCAACCACCTGACAATAGGGTTCCCCTGCATTGGCATTGGATACTGATTGGTTCATTACTTCACCGTTGGGAACACTCACCAGAGAGTCATCAGGAGTTACTACCTGAGTAGACCTCAATCCGATTTCTACTACTTCACCGTAATACTTACCAATTTCTATTTTGTCACCAACTTTGAATGGTCTGTCAATAATAATAATAAGACCTCCGAAGATATTTCTGAGTATATCCTGGGCGGCAAACCCTACGGCTATACCTATGGATGCAGCTACTGCTATCAGTGTTTCCACCGGTGGATTAATTACACCACCAACAACCACATAAATCGCCATAATCCATCCCAATACTCTCATTATCGGAATAAATCCTTTCACAGTGATTCGATAACGGGCGCTGCGTTCCGCTATAATATTCAACAGTTTGGTAAGTCCATTAATAACCAGATAGGTAATCACAAGAAATATTAAGGACCATAAAATCTTGCCTACGGAAATGACCTTCAACACAGATTTAGGGTCCACTTTGTCCTCAAGAGGCGATTCTTGAGCACGAAACGATGGCAGTGATAAAGCTGAGTCAATTACTATTACCACTGTGTCTGTTTGATAAATAATCACCGTGTCAGAACTGGACAGATAGATGTGTACTGCAGAATCAGCATGAACCAGGCTGTCAGAATCTGTTTGAGCCCATCCATTCAATGGCGACAGCCAGGTGAGCACTATCAGTACCAGCTTAAGACATATGTTCCTGCTTGGTTTCATTAGTGAATGATATTTTTATCCTTCAATAGATTCACCACCTGCCGGAATAATAAAGGATTGATGTAAAATCGTCCTTCCTTATGCACAATTATGCCGTCATCGAATAAAGGCAGGATCATTAGTTTACTTTTTTTCAGGGCTTGTTGAAACACTGTGGAATGATCTTTAATAGTAATTCCGTCATGTAGAAGCATGGTATGTAAAGTAAAGAGTTTTTCATCTGACAGCTTAGTTAGAAATGAAAAATCAATAGCTTTTAATGATCTGAGGTACATCGCATCATCATCAATCTCTTTTATTGCACGAAGCCAATAAATTAAAGCCAGGGTAGTATTACCTTGGACAATCCTGTTAAGATTTTCAAAAAAATCCTTCTGTAAATATTCTTGCCGTTGGTCCTCATTCATGTTTTTAAACCTGCTGTTTTTTCTGTCCAATTTATGCGGCCTGAATCTGATATCAAACCCGCTCACCCGATGCCTTTTTAAGATCAACGAGGTCACTTGTTTGGGACTAAGAGGCTTAAGTAGTATGTTATAAGAGAAATAGTCATCAATATTAGTGGTTTTGACTAAATATTGATAACTGTATTCATTTATGGTGGTAAGCCAAAAGATATTTTGGTTGGTTCGGGTTGTCAGCTCGATAATGATTTTGATACAGTCAAATCCATTAACTTTCCTCAAAAAGAAATGTTCCAGGTCTTCTAATATGATTATTCGCTTTCCATCGAGTGTATTTAGGTAGTTGACCAGGGCATCGATGTTTGTCAAACTATCGGTTTCAAATAATTGTTGAAAGAATTCAAAAAAATCATCCCTGGAATAAATTTGTTGGGTGGTGTTGATTCGAATGGTTGGGATAGTACTTTTTAATTCCCTCAAAAAGAAATGTATCAGGGTGGTGGCTCCGTTGCCTGCTTCAGCAATCAAGGCAGTTGCTCCATAATGACCCTTTTCCCAGTATTCAAAAGCTTTTCTGAGCCCTAGAGTTGCCAGTTGTCTTGGTTCGTAAAAATAGATATTGTCCAAGGGGCTAATTTCAAATAGGCGCTGATAGACAAAGGGCATATTGCTCACTGTATGATCGGTATCGGATAAAAATCCTGATATCTCAGCGCTAAGATTTTGTGAGCGGGTACCTATACCATATTTTAGAGAAGTTTCCCTATACCTCTTATACAGCATTAACCCTCGCCTCTTTAAATTTGTTATTAGTTGTGGGATTGTCCTTTTGAATGAATCTATCAAATGAGTCCGAAAGGCTTTGGTTTTCTCAATAGCCATGGCTTTGGCAATTCGAACCTGAGTGTCAAATACCTGGTCGATTTGGTTCAAAGCCATTATTCTATTATTAAACTCATCCACACCAGTGTGGATGGTCTCATCACCGGTAGCTCCTAATTCGGATAAAGTCGCTACTATATCTTGCAAGCGGCTGTGGGCCCGTTCAATACCTTCTATTGACATGGTTTTAGCATGATCGTGCTGAGATTCATCATCAAGTGCAGCCAATGCGGTCTCAAGATTAAAGTCACATATATTGGATATCTCCATCAATTGTTGTTGGGTGGACTCGATCACATCAGTAACCTCGGCACTTAACGATTGTATTTTGACTAAATAATTTGGTAGGGCTTCGAATGTAATCAGATCCCTGGGTGCAATTTTATTTATGTCGGACTCTTTTATGGCATGCTCGTAGCTAATATTTTTCACCATTGAGCGTCTTTCAGAAAGCTGTGACACTTGATTTATGGTTTTGATCTCAAGGTTTTCTATCAATGCCGGAATATTTTGTTCCCTAATTAACTGGATACAAGCTGGGATGGACTGCTTTAAGAACCTGGAGGTTTCATATCGAATTTCTTTTAATGATTTTTTAAAGTCTACATCCTGGGCTGATGAGTCCTCCAATTGATGTTGTCTGGCTAACAGGAATTCAGAGATCTGATTAATTTCCCCGAGAATCTTTCCGGAAATTCTGGTCTCAAGTTTCTGGCTCACGAACAAGTATTGCTCAAGATTGGTAAACCTTGTTTTGAACAATTCGTGATCGAAGTTATACCGATCAGATAATACTGCCAGGGTATTTCGCCACCCATGCATGGTTTTCCTATATACCTTTATTACCTGTTTATGGGCAGCCATCAGCCCCGGAGGTTCGAAATTATTGGCTGATAACTCAATGGTGCCAACCACTTCATAGTTGATTTGGAACATATTATAAACCCTTTCCAAACGGTTAGCAATCATACCCTGGAATGGATTCGGCAAGTTCATTTACTTTATTTAGGATCTGATCGATAGTGTTGTCATGATCGGTAGAATTAACCAAAAGCTCTTGGGGATTTTCTTCCCCAATTATATTTGCGAATTTCTGATCCAGACCGACTTCTACTTCATAAAGTTCATGGGTTGAGGCAGCAATTGCCCGATAAATTGCCTGTACTATATCTATCAATTGTTCCACCAGCAGGTCCCTGAAATGGTAGGTTACCAATCCTTGCAGCGGGATACTGTGTTTCCAGGGCTTTATCTCCTTGACCGGCTTACCGGTTTTATTTTTAACCCAATTGACGACCCTTTGCGGGATCCATCCCCAGCAGAAGCGCCCACTTTTTGATTCTTTTACCAGCCTTGATGCGAAACGTGTCATTTGGGAAAGGCTGGAACCTGTCCAGACTCTGATACTCTAGCAAGGCTGCAGGAAGAGCATCAGTATAATTTTTCAGTTCTGTAAAATATTCATCGAAATCTTCATCCGGATCGGCGTCTTCGTTAGCTACTTCAATACTATTTACAGATTGGGCCAGGGACTCTTTTAGCGTTTTCATTTTTCGGAGCATCTCCAACACCTCCACTTTGTCATCTTCTTGACCGATGTTGGTGTAATAGTCCGTTAAACTATTTTTGGCTTCCTTAATCAATTGTACCTGGCCTTCAAGTTTATTAACCAATACAGGTGTCAAATGAACTAAGACCAGCTCATTGATTCGGTTGTAATATTGCTGATGTTGATGATTCATAGTGCTGATAGACAGCTGATTAAGAAATGAAGTCAACCTTTAAGAATAACCTATTTTACTAAATATAATACACTCGAACGGTATTTCTATGGGAGGTTGGGATTATTGAACCATAGAAAAATGATTAGTTATTCTGTTCTGTTTCCCTGGTATCGGCCTCATATGAAAGTTCTCCAGTGGTTTTTTCAGGATCTCGGCTATTTTTAATCAAGCCGTACATCATGATTAAATTGCTGATAATGATCACCAGGAACAGGATTGCGGGGCTAAAATCAGGGATTATGTGCTGAGCAGGAATACTATAGAATAGCAGAATGGTAATTAGTCCTCGAGGAGCTACATACAATGCAGGGAATACATTTTTTGGGGTAATAAGCCGTAGCGCTGCCCAGCGTAAAAGATACATAATAGCCAGGGCCAAAATTGCCACAATAAATACTGTGAGTTGATTAAATCCGTCCAAAGTAATGGACATCCCAAAGACTATGAAAAAAAATGTCCGGATTAAAAAAGAGCTTTCAAGTGTGATCAGTTTAATTTCAGATAACAGCTCCTGATAGGCTTCAGGGATAATATATCGTTTTAAAAACCCCTTGAAGAACAAATCAATGTTGTTTAACATCAAGCCAAATGCCAGCACGAACATCAACGATGATAAGTGGAATAACTTGCCGGTGGCGAAGAGTAGTACCAGTACTGCTATGGGCAAAAATAGCTTTACTTCCCCGGTTACTTTTTGAACTAGTATTATAATTAGATAACCGATAGCAACTGCAATGACAATTGTTAGTCCGATGTTTTGCACAATATGAAGGCTAATGGCGGGAAAGCCCGTCAATTCCACAGTGTCAATGATAAAATAAAACACCATGATGCCCAGGATATCAGAAAAAGCAGATTCAATTACCAAAAACTCCTTGTCCTCTCCAATCAGATTGGCCACACTTGGTATAATAATGGCACTACTCATAATTGACAAGGGAATCGCATATACCAGGGCATCGCGCTGGTTGACTTCAAAGAAGAACTTAATTATCAGGCCGATGCTGAAAGTTGTAAAGATCAACAGGATCAGGGCGATAATAAGCGACTTCCCGATAAGTCCGGCTTTTTTCTTGTCCAGGTGCAGGTCAAGAGCTGCTTCCAATACGATCATAACCAATCCGATGGTCCCCAGTGTTTCCAAAGTCGGGCGAAGAGTTTCACCATCAAATTCAACAATAAAACTTATACCAAACCCTGTGACGATTAACATCAAAACCGAGGGCACATTGGTTTTACGAGCCAATGCATTGAAAAAATAAGATAGTATAACAATGACAGAGGCAGCTATTAGCACCCAATAAACGTTAAAGTCCATAATTAGTTTCTCTTCCAAAAATAAGGAGTGATCAAGATAAGCACTGTAAAAAGTTCAAGTCTCCCCAGCAGCATTAAAAATGACAGGAACCATTTGCCGGCAGCAGGTATATGGGAAAAGTTGTGCGCCGGGCCTACACTGCCAAATCCTGGCCCAACGTTCCCAAGTGATGCAGCCACACTACCTAAAGCGGTTATGAAGTCCAACCCAATCAAACCCATTACAAAAGAGCTGATCACATAAATTGTAAGATATATCATAATGAAAGCCAGCACATTTGAGGTAATTTCCTGACTTACAGCCTTTTTATTCAATCTAACAGGGATTATAGCAGCCGGATGGATCTGTCTTTTCAACTCAAGGACTCCATTTTTTAAAAGAAGTAAGTGGCGAACGATTTTGACTCCTCCTGCGGTCGATCCGGCTGAGGCGCCTAAAAACATAAACATAAAAATCAGGATGGTCAACGCGGGTATCCAGGTGGTGTAATCAGCCGAGACAAAACCGGTAGTGGTAATAATAGAAACTACCTGAAACAAGGCGTCCCGGAACGACTGCTCCAAGCCGGCATCTGTGCTAACAAACAAACCAATGGAAACAATTATGCTCATAAACAATATTCCAATAAAATATACCCTGAATTCCTCATTGGCCCATACTTTCCGGAAATTGCCTTTGAACCCAAAATAAGTCAAAGTAAAATTCGTGCCAGCAATAAACATGAAAAAGATAATTACATATTGTATGTAAGGAGAATTAAAATGGGCGATGCTATCCTGTTTTGTAGAAAAACCTCCGCTGGCCATGGTAGTGAGACTATGATTCAAGGCATCAAAAACCGACATGCCTCCCAAAAGTAACAGAACAAATTCAGCCATTGTCAGCCCGACATATATAATCCAAAGCCGCTTGGCCGTTTCGGTGATTCTGGGCTGTAGCTTATCCGGTTTCAAACCAGGCGCCTCTGCAACAAACAGCTGCATCCCTCCGATACCTAAAAGTGGGAGAATGGCCACTGCCAGCACTATAATACCCATTCCACCCATCCATTGGGTGAGGCTCTCCAGAATAAAATTCCCTTAGGAATGGATTCTATGTCATTAAGGATAGTGGCCCCGGTAGTGGTAAACCCTGAGATAGTTTCAAAAAAGGCGTTAGTGAAATTCGGTATGGCTCCTGAAAAAATATAGGGTAGTGTTCCAACCAATGACATGGCCAACCATCCACTGGTAACGATAAGATACCCGTCACGCTTACTCAAGGAATCACTGGTCCTTTTACGGGTGTACCACCAAAGACAGACACCAATGCCAGCTGAGGTTAATCCAGACATGATCAGTGGAAACACACCTCCTTCCTGATAAAAAAGAGAAACCGGCAGGCACAACAACATGAACACTCCGTTAATGATAAGTAAAATGCCCAGCAGGCTGCCGATGATTTTAAAGTTGAATTTCATCTATTTGGAGCTCTATTTAAAGAGACTTTCCACCTTGCCTATACATTCTGGTTTGCTAAGTACCACTACCCGGTCCTTTGGCTTAAACCGAAATCCTCCTGTGGTGGTAAATCCCTGACCTTTTCTAATTACTCCACCTACAATAGCTGACTTAGGAAAATCTACATCTTTAAGCTCCATTTCAACAATTTTGGAAGATTCGGTAACTTCGTATTCCAGAATTTCAGCGTCAACCCCGTGTAAGCTGGTCAAATCCAACACCTCGCCTTGCCGGATGTATCTAAAAATAAAATTTGCCGCAATCAGTTTTTTGTTGATCATGGTGTCAACTCCCACATTTTGAGATAAGTGTATGTAGTCGATGTTTTCTACCAGGGCAATAGTCTTTGGGACACCCTGGTTCTTGGCTAGCAGACAAGATATAATGTTGCTTTCGGAGTTCCCGGTCACGGCAATAAAAGCATCCATTTCGGCTATCCCTTCGGACTTCAATAGTTCCACATCACTTCCATCGGCATTGATAATCAACGTGCCTGGCAGCTTGTCTGCTAAATCGAAACATTTTTCCTTGTCCCTTTCAATCATTTTGACGTTGAATTTGATGCTCAACTTGCGGGCAGTGTGAAAACCAATCCTGCTTCCCCCCAGAACCATAACGTTCTTAATATTACGACGTTCTTTAGAGGTAAAGCTCAACACTCTTTCAATGCCATTAGGTTCAGTAATAAAATAGGCATGATCATTTAAATGGAACTCAGTATTTCCCCTGGGTATAATAGTCTCATTATTACGGAGAATTGCTACTGTGATAAAGTTATGATCAGGGTTGAGGTAGGACAGTTCAGCGATAGACTTCTTGTGCAAAGCGCTGCCCTCCTCCACGTTAATTCCGATCAGGGATAATAATCCATGGTCAAAATCAAAAGTATCGGTGATGGCGGTTTCTTTCAGCAGCCTTTTAATCTCACGAGCAGCAAGGGATTCCGGGGATATCAACTCGTCGATCCCCAATTGTTTCAATGCGGTCTTTTCCTTCTTTAACAAAAATTCAATATTGCTGATGCGAGCCACGGTTTTTTTGGCCCCAAGTTTCTTGGCGATGATGGCAGTGGCCAGGTTGGTTTCCTCTGAAGAGGTAATTGCCAACAATAAACTGGCCTTGGCAACCTGTGCTTCTTCCAAAACACTGAAATAGGCGGCATTGCCTCTAATAACCGCCACATCCATGGAGTTGGCAACCTGTGATAGCTTGTCTTTGTCTGTGTCAATCAGAACGATATCTTGTTTTTCGTAAGCAAGTAGTTTTGCCAAATGAAAACCTACCTCACCAGCACCGGCAATGATTATTCTCATATGATGTTATGAATAGCTCAGGAAATATACGGAAAAAGATTACAAACTATCCTGAAAAATACTGCTCTTCCACATATTTGAGTTGGTCTTTCATTTCCTGAATATGTTCATTCAGAGAGTCAATATTTTCCCGGAGGTCGGGAATTTCTGTTTCCAGTCGATCAATATCTGTAGTATTTTGCCGGTTTTTCTTTTCCATGCTGCTTCGGCGACCAGTGGAGGTCTCGTTGTTTAATTTCTCTTCGTTTCTGGAGATCTGAGTGCGCATGGTCTTGATGGATTTTTCCGATTTTTCGATGGACTTTTTATGACTGCTGATCAACTTGAGGTCTTTTTCAATAATGTCATTATAATATTCTGTATAATGATAGCGCAGGTAATCTCTGGAAAAATGTCTTAACCTCTCCATTTCCTCACCATAATCTTCTGGATTGATCCATACATCATAACCCAACATAAGCGATATTCCCATTTTCGTTTGTGAGCCCTCCGTGAAAAAAGTGAGCCGCAGATCCCCCCGCTTGTCCGTCACCTGTGGAATACTGACCTTTTCCAATAATTCCTCGCTTTTGCCATTATCTCTGCTTTTTGTACCGAACTCCTTCTTGGTAAAGTCTTCAAAGGTCTTTTCATAGAAACTCATGTTGTCATTTAGGGTTGCTGACCATGAATCTACGGTTAAGTCGGTAACAGAGATTTTACGATGAATAACATTAAGGTCTTGACTGTACACGGAGCAGGAAAATAATAAACACCAGATTGTTAATATCGTTTTCATGTTGAACTGGTTCTATAACTAGCTAGAAGGAATTATTTGACGAGATAAAAATAACCAATTTTATCAAAAACGCACTCCCTCAACCCATCAATCCTTCACTCCTCGATCCTTCACTCCTTCACTCCTTCACTCCCATGGTGCATCATTGGCAATAAATACTGAATTTGGAGCATAGAAGAGGCTATTGTATCTTATCCTTTTATAAATCATGAAGTATACAAGTTTAAAAAGGTTCTTTATAGCCGCAGGCCTACTGATATTTTCATTGATTTCGGGTATTGTGGGGTTTATACTGATTGAAGACTACGGATTATTAGATAGTGTATATATGACCATCATCACACTTTCTACGGTAGGATTTAAAGAAGTTGAACCATTAAGCGATTCAGGAAAATTATTTGTTGCTGTTTACATTCTGCTCAATATGGGTATTTTTGCATATGTAGTTTCAACAATTACTACATATGTTTTCGGAGGAGAATTCCAAAAAATCTTCAAAAATATTATGTTTGGAAGGGAGGTAAAGAAATTAAAAAACCATGTCATCGTATGTGGCTATGGGAGGCATGGGTCACGTGCATGTCAGGAACTTAAAAAGAATAACACAGACTATGTGATTATTGAAAAAGATCTCCAAAAATTGGAATTGCCTGATGGAGAAAAATCACCGGTAATTAATGGGGATGCTACACTTGACGATATACTTTCCAAAGCAGCAATAAAATATGCCCGCGCATTGATAACTACTTTACCTCACGATGCAGACAATGTATATATCACATTAACTGCCAAAGAACTCAATCCAAACCTCTTGGTTATCTCGCGTGCCACAGATCACAATTCAGAGAAAAAGCTATACCGTGCAGGGGCCGACAAAGTAGTTCTACCGGATATTCTTGGTGCTCTTCATATGGCTAATCTAATTACCAGACCAAATGTGATAGAGTTTTTAGAGATATTGAATGGTGTAAGGGATTCGGAATTAAAGCTGGAGGAGTTTGAATATTCTCAATTAAAAGATAAGTACAAGGACAAGACCTTAAAGGAACTAGATATCAGTAAAATTACCGGCGCGACGGTGGTAGGTGTAAAGGACCATGAACAAGGGTTTTTGTTTGGTCCAAAGTATGACACCCAAATAGGTCAAAAAGATGTATTAATTCTTCTGGGCTCAGAGGACAGCTTGCGTCGGTTCAAGGACTATCTAAATTAACTGTTAAAGCCAATTCCCTTTCCGCGATATCCATGGTCTTCAAGATCTTTAGCAGCACGCAGCACTTTTGTTTTTAGGTTTTCCTTAAATTTCTCAAGACTCTCTGCTATCTTTTTATCATTGGATCCCAGGATCTGAGCAGCTAATATTCCTGCATTGCGTGCCCCGTCAAGGGCCATGGTGGCTACAGGTACACCTCCTGGCATTTGTAAAATAGATAATACAGAATCCCATCCATCTATTGAATTGCGTGACTTGATCGGTACTCCGATTACCGGCAATGTGGTAAGGGAGGCTACCATACCCGGTAAATGTGCGGCACCTCCTGCCCCTGCTATTATTACTTTTATGCCATTTTCACGGGCTGTAGATCCATAATCAAACATTCTTTTCGGAGTACGATGCGCGGATACCACTGTAAGATCAAATGGGATACCCAGTTCTTCCAGCACTTGTGCTGCCTCCTGCATTACTTTTAGATCAGACTGACTGCCCATTATGATACCAATTTCTGCCTTAGTCATGATATTATCTTTAAATGATTTTTTATTATACGGGCCTTTTCTTCCAAGCTTTGTCCTTCAGTTTCAATAAGAGTAACATGCCCCATCTTTCTAAATGGCTTGGTTATTTTTTTCCCATACAAATGTATATGTACTCCATCCATAGCCAAAATTTCTGAAAGTCCATCATAAACCGCTGGTCCCTCAAATCCCGGTTCCCCTAGTAGATTTACCATAGCTGCAGGTCCATAGCTGGCCGTACTTCCTAAAGGCCAGTTCAAAACGGCCCTCCATAGCTGTTGGTACTGCGAAGTTTGGTTTCCTTCAATTGTATGATGGCCGCTATTATGAGGTCGCGGAGCAATTTCGTTTACTACAATAGTACCAGATTTCTCTACAAACATCTCAACCGCTAAAAGACCCACCATATTAAGCTCCCGGATGATTTTTCCGGCCAATTCCTGGGCTTCCTGCTCCTGTTGTATGGTAATGCGGGCAGGGGCGAACAAAAACTCTACCAGGTGATATTGAGGATTGAAAACCAGTTCCACAGTTGGGAAGGTGCTTATTGCTCCATCCTGGTTTCGGGCCACGATAACGGATATCTCTTTTTCGAAATCTACCAGCTTTTCCAACAATCCAGGTCCTTTCAAAAGATCATCAAAATCATCTCTTTCTAGAAGTTTTTGTACCCCCCGGCCATCATAACCCGCTTTTCCCAGTTTAAAAAATGCCGGAAGCATATGCTCATAACCCAGCGCTTCCTTTGAATCTTCTACTAGCACAAACTCAGCGGTGGGAATATTATGATCCTGAAAGAACTTCTTTTGTAGACATTTGTCCTGTATCAATTCAATGATTTCCGGCTGTGGCCATACCCTTGTTCCTTCACGAACCAATTGTTTTAAAGCCTCGGTATTGACGTTCTCAATTTCTATGGTTACCAGTTGACAATTTCTGCCAAAGTCAAGTACTGTTTGATAATCAGTAAATTCACCATGAACAAAGCTATGGGCGATTAAACTACAGGGAGCTGAAGGATCCGGATCTAAAATCGAGATCTCCAGATTAAAGTCAATAGCAGACTGGATAAGCATCCGGCCCAATTGACCTCCCCCTAATATTCCAATGTTTGTCAGTTGATCAGTCACTCTGTGCAAATTAATAACATTTGTAATAAGAACTTTTTAATTCACCAAAGGTTAATGTTCTGAGTGGTCCTTTTCAATATCAATTCCCATCCGGGCCATAAGTTCAGTGGCATTAAAACTTCTACATAGTCCATGGCGCAATTTATAATCAAAGCTCAGCTTACCTGCTTTTAACTCACTGTTAAAGCTGAAATTATCTATACCCTGGTGATTTTGAGACAATTCTCCCAATGAAAGATCATGGGTTGATATAATCCCGAATGCCGGCCCTTGATGCAGTTGCCTGATTAGGGTGGAGGACCCCAGATGCCGGTCCTGTGAATTGGTTCCTTTCAGCAGCTCGTCCAATAAAAAAAGTGTGGGCGTACCTTGTTTCAATTGCTCGATCAATTGGCTGATGCGCTCAAGTTCTGCATAAAAGGAAGAGACATGCTGTTCCAGGGAGTCTGTAGTGCGCATGGAAGTAAAAAGAGCAAAATCACCTAGTTGCATACTATCAGCACATACCGATGCCCCCATTCCCGCCAATACCGTATTCACCCCAACAGTTCTCAAAAAAGTACTTTTACCTGACATATTAGATCCGGTAAGCACTACAACTGCACCTTTTTTTTGAATTTCAAAGTGGTTAGTGACCCGTTCATTCTGATCAATTAATGGATGCCCCAAGGCTTTTGCCTGAAACAAATAATTTTCCTCAACCACCGAGGGAAATACAAACTTGCTTTGGCTATGAGCGCTTAGCCCCAACGACACCAACAATTCATAGCAGCTAAGTGAGAGGAACCACTGAGAGACATGCCTACCGTGCTTCAACTTCCAACTTTCAGCCTGCAGAAGCCAGATTAAATCCAATAAGAAGTAAACGTTAAAGGTCCAGTAAAGAAGATTATGTCGGACCTCGATACGGGAAAGAATGTTTTTTAACTGCTTGATGGTTTGGGAAGCCTGTTCCTGTTTATCCATAAAGGGACGGCGAAGGCTCAGCAGCAAGGGGCAGCAGAAATCTGAATTTTCAATACATCCGATCATGGCCTCATAGACCTTAAGCATGCTAATGCTCCGATGGGTTTCATCATAAATATTTTGGGCCTCCGGTTGGACGCGCTTTAAAAGCAGAGCATTAATGGCCAATACCGCCAATACCAGATATCCGGACAAGATGCCACCAAAATATAACGCGGTCAGCACTACGGCTAAAAAGGGCAGCACAAACAACGCGGGTTTAAACCATTTTGGATTATTAGGTTCGGTTTTTACCCAATCGAGAAACTGTTCAATGTCTGTGTCATGAGCGTCGAAGGCCATTCCACCGGCCAGGAATTTTTGTCCCCATTTAGGATCTGACACCAGTTCCTTAACCGCTTCTTGGCGGGAATGGATGTCATCTATGGTGGATTTTTGCATCAGGCTGTTTGCCAGCAACTGTTCACCGCCCTTGGTTACCGTTCGATTCAACCATTGAAAAAGTGAGTGAGACCCAAAAAGATCCAGATCCTGACAAAAGGGATGCTTTTGATCAATGTATTGGGCACCGTCAGGGAAGGAGTGAAGCTCAAGTGACAGCCGCTTAAGTTCGCTTTGATTAATTTCTACTAAAAGGTCAAAATGTAGTTTTTTTGCTTTGACCCTGTTGTGAATATTAATTAATCTGCCAAATACAATTCCAAAAATCAAGGTACCACCTGTCAGCAACTCTCCGGATTGGTAGTAAATTCCCGTACCGATCAGGGCCATAAAAAGAAGAAATACCACCATCCTCCAAAAGGATAATTGATTGTATTTTCTTAGCAGTTCATCGCTCTGAGATTGGAACTCAGTTATGTTGTTTTCGTACCAAATTTGCGTTGTATCTGCAGTCATAACTTCTGACGTGCAAGATAGTCGACATTATGCGGATGATCCAGAATCACTTATTAAATATGCCCCCTGCTCTAAGCCCCCAGCGCCATGCCCCCAGCTCTATGCCCTATTGTCTTTGCAAGTCCAGAATGTTCACTGAATTCCTATTCAAAACATAATACAGTCCCGTAGTTACCCTGTAAGTTGGCGTTAACTGGGTTCCTGTAATGTTGGCATATATAGGAAGCTCAAATCCTAAGTTGATAGACAGTTGGTCACCAATGTTAAAGGCCACCGCCGGATTGATGAAAACCCATTCACCACCGGTATTGGGGATTTCAGACCCACCTGCCTTATCTTGTTGTACATTACGGTATCTAAATAACAATGAAGGGTCAACTAATACCTTGCCTATCAATACCTGATCGGCAATTCCTCCAATTGCCTGGAAATCCCGACCGAATTGGTATGACTGGTTCAGACGGAAGTTTTCATTGGTACCTGTAATGCGATAATTGGCGGTTAAAGATAAGTTCATGCTTTTCCTGGAGTGTATTTGATGGACAAGACTTGACCAAAGTACTCCGTCCCAGGCGCCACTGCCAGGCTGCAGGTCAGCGCCCAACAGAATCCCATTATTTGTAATGTCGCTTGCTCCTGTGGGAAATTTTGGCCCAGCACCTATGGTCCATATAAGGGGTCCTTTATTAAGTAGATTATACTTAAGTAGAAAGACCATATCTCCCAATCCATTGGTACTTTTAAAATCATTTTCAAGACCGCCTGAGTTCAGGATTTTTCTTTCCTGGCGAATAAACGGTACAAATAGATCCGCGGAAAACCGATTAGAGAGGGTATAACCAGCCTGAAGCATGACTGAATGGGTGATCCTCTGCCGGTTTCTTTCATCTAATTTTTCAGTGCCCACTTTTAACGTTTTCATCACGTTAACATCATAGGAGAGAGCAAACTGCCAGGTATGCTTGTCAGCAACAGGCATCCCCAGGTTTCCGGAGAGAGGTACACCACCGGAACAGCAGGTTTGTGCCCAAGTGGACACTGAGCTGAATGGTAAAACGAACAGCCCAATAAAAATGAAAGTTTTTTGGATCAATTTGAGTTTGTATTGCTGTGTCATCTTATATTAACAATATCTTACTAAGAATAATTTGTCCAGATACTGACAATGATTGAATGATTGAAGGACTGAGGGATTGAATGACCCTGTAGTAAGACTTCAGATGGCCTCTGAGATAGCTACAATTCCTAATTCCTAAGTTGTAATTCATTCCAAATAATAGACTCTTTTTACCCTTTCACTAATGTTAGTCAAAAGCTCATAAGGAATGGTCCCAATAGAATTCGCCAACTGTTGAATGGTTTGCTCATCATTAAAGATGACTACCCGGTCTCCCACAGCAGCGTTACAGTCTGTGACGTCAATCATGGTCATATCCATACAAACATTGCCAACTACCGGGGCCAGTTTGCTGCCAACCAGTACTTTTCCCACGCCATTTCCGAAACGTCGATCATAACCATCGGCATAGCCTATGGCAATGGTAGCAATTTTACTTTCTCTTTCCACCATCCCAAGTCGATCATACCCAATGGTTTCCCCTTTATTAACCATCTTAATTTGACTAATAGTGGTTTTTAAAGAACTAATGCTTCGTAGGGTACTGTTATGACCTACTCCATAAAGACCTATGCCCAGTCGGACCATATCCAAATGATACTCCGGGAACAGTAAAATTCCAGAAGAATTTAGTATATGCTTAAGAAAAGAGGAACCGGTCAGCGCCTCTAGTTTCTTGGCCCCTTGCAAGAAAGACTCGAATTGACTTTTGGAGAAATCATCTTCTTCAGGAATACCGGCAGCAGCCAGATGGGAGAAAACACTGGCGATAGGTAGCGGATACTTGGTCAACTGTTGAGTCAGTGCGTCCAGTTCAGACAAATCGAACCCCAAGCGGTGCATGCCGGTGTCTAATTTGATGTGCACCTTTTGAACAACCTGTTTCTTTTTGCAGAACTCCTGAAACAGACTGAGTAGCTGCAAGCTATAGATCTCCGGCTCCAATTGATAATCAATAAGTTGACTAAAGTTATCAGAAGAAGGATTCATCACCATAATGGGTATCTGGATTCCATGCTTCCGAAGGTCCATCCCTTCATCGGCATAGGCTACACCAAGATAATCCACCCCTTGGTACTGTAAAAGGTTTGCTACTTCATGGCTTCCAGTGCCATAGGCAAATGCTTTTACCATTACCATAATTTTAGTCTCCTTGGGGAGCTGGTTTTTAAAGTAATTAAGATTAAAGGCTAGCGCATCCAGGTTAATTTCAAGTACGGTACCGTGATGATTTCTTAATAAAAACTGGACAATTCGTTCAAAAGCAAACTCCCTGGCTCCCTTTATTAGCAGCAGCTGATCACTAAAGGTATTGACAGTTAACCATTCCAGAAACTCTGAAGTGTCTTTGTAGAACATCGATCCGGCAGGAAATAAATTTTGGAACTTATACAGATCTTCTCCTATACCGAAAAATTTGCTTATTCCGTATGATTCTATATGTTCTGCGATGGATAGATAAAGGATTTCGGGGGGTCCTGAGGCTTGACGGATATCGGATAAGATCACTACTTTTTCCTTCCCATGTGGTTGTTGATTAAGAAAGTCCAATGCCACAATTAAACCCGCAAGGTCATTGTTATAGGTGTCATCCACCAGGTAACAGTTATTCATGCCTTTTTCTAAAGCAAGCCGGTGAGGAATGTTCTGCAATGCTCGTACCCGCTTTTCAATAGTTTTTGATGAGTAACCCTGATATAAAAGAAAAGTAACGCAGTGAAGTACATTTTCCACTGAGGCTGAATCGGCAAACGGTATGGTAATTTTACCAGGCTTCAGGAATTCCCAGGAACAGATGGTTTCCTGCCCATTAGACACTAGCCGATACTGATTATTACCGATACCTTCTGTGGACCATCCAAGAAGACGGTCCCTGGAAAAAAGGCTGATCATCGTTTGATCCACCAACTGATGGTCTCGTCGATAAATGATGACCTGAGATTCTCTAAATAAAATGCATTTTTCTTTGATTTTTTCTTCAGGGCTGCTGAAACCTGCATCATGCGCCGTGCCAATATTGGTGAAAATTCCCATGGTAGGCCGAATGACCGCGGCTATGTGTTCCATTTCACCTTTCCTGGATATTCCGGCTTCAAAAATAGCCATCTCAGCAGCGGTATTGAGCTGCCATACCGATAATGGTACACCAATTTGAGAATTGTAGCTTTTGGGGCTTTTTATTACCACTCTATCTTCGAGGAGTTGAAACAGCCATTCTTTTATAATAGTTTTTGCATTACTACCGGTGATACCTAATATCGGCAGTTGAAATTTGGACCTGTGGTATCCAACCAATGCCTGAAGGGCTCTGATGCTATCAGAGACTGCAATCACATTGACTTTGGTAAGTTTGGAAGGCAGATTAACAATCGGATGCTGAACCACAAAATTGACGATTCCCTGCTCAAAGGCGTCTTCAAGGTATCGGTGTCCATCATTGTTCGTCCCCTTGATAGCAAAAAATATAGCTTCAGGATGGACCACTAGATGTCGGCTGTCGGAAAGGATACGGCTAATAAAGTGATCATGTGACAAATGGAGTATCTGCCCGTCCATGATCTCGGCCAACTGGGAAAATCTTAACATGAACTTAACCTCACGATCGATTGGATTAACGGTCCAAGATGAAACTTTTTCAATCCGAATCCCGTTATTCATTACTTAGAAGTAAAGATATTCAACTTACTAAATGAGGCTTTTAAATACCCTAAAATCTTTTAAAATTCTTTTGGTTGTTTTCTTGATGGTTGCCGTCACTATTGCAAACGCCAAGGTTGAACCCACCGATGACGATAAAGCCGACAATAACGGACAGCTTCACAAAGAACAAGTAGAACAAGATGAGTCGGGATCGGATACTAATGCCGGGAACGACATAGCTGGAGAAAAGGAGGGGGCTTCTGATGAAGATGGGGCCAGAATATCCAGTAGTTCATTCAATTATTTTTTCTATTTAATCTATCAGATCAAATTTGCGAACATCTTCAAATTGCCTAATCGAAACACTGAGGAAAGCAGGTCATCTATCCCCACCCTAAACATCAATTTACTACTTGAGAAATTAATTAATCCAAAGATCTAGTCTAGCACTTATGCTCCACTAACATAAGGGCAGTGTAATATCACTAAGCGCTTACCAGGAATCTTTCCAGGTCCTTTAATGAGAGTACTCCTTCGTAGAAGGCCTTCCCAAAAACCACTCCCCATACACCAAGATCCTGAAGTTTTTCTATGTCTTCTATTGATCGTACTCCACCGCTTGCCAGCAGGCAGATCCCTGGAAATCTCCTTAGAATTTCTTCATAGAGTTTTAGTGAGGGGCCGGTCATGGCGCCATGTTTCGGGATATCAGTAGTTTTCACATATTTGAGTCCTCTGTTGAAAAAATATTCAATATGATTGAACAGGTCAATGGCGGTGTCTTTTTGCCATCCTCGTATGGCAATCTTGCCTTTTAAAGAGTCAGCCCCAAGGGTAATCCGTTCCCTGCCATAGGAGACGATCCAGGAGGCAAAGAATTCCGGTCTGTAAGCGGCAATGGTAGCGGCAATTATGTTGAAAGCACCATACTCATAGGCCTTAATAATGTCTCCATCAGTATACAGGCCGCCACTGAAGCTGACATCCAGGTTGGTGTGGTCCGTGATAGATTCCAGTACCTCAAAGTTAATAGAAGCGCCTCGTTTTGCTCCTTCCAGATCAACCAGGTGGATTTGGGAGACACCTGCATCTTCGAATTGTTTGGCAACTTCTAAGGGGCTTTGATCATAAACCGTTTCACGCTTGAAATCACCTTGGGCCAGACGTGTAGTCCTGCCTCTCATTACCATAATGGAAGGAATGATTTGAATCATAGTTTAACAAGCTTATAGAATTTCCTAGCTGCGAGGCTTGAGAAATATGGGTTGTAGGCCCTGTCCTTATTTGGTTTCCTGTAAATGAGGATATTAAAGCTACAGAATCTATGTTAAAGATACAAGCTTGAAACCCTCCCCATGAATGGTTAAAATCTGGATGTTTTCATCTTTTTTTAGATGCTTTCTTAGCTTAGCGATATAAACGTCCATACTACGGGCATTGAAGTAGCTGTCGTCCTTCCATATGAGCTTAAGCGCCGCCGAACGATCCAGTGTCTGATTTACATTCTCGCATAAAAGCCTGAGGAGTTCGGACTCTTTGGAGGTTAGTTTTTGTTCCTCACTGCCTATCTGAAGGATTTGCTGGTGGTAGTGGAACCTAAATTTCCCAAATTCATAGGTGTTTTGTGCTTTGGCTTTAATCCTCCCGGTGCGCCTCAACACAGCGCTGATCCTGAGTAACAACTCTTCCATACTAAATGGTTTAGTGACATAGTCATCGGCGCCGATTCTAAACCCTTGAATAGTGTCTTCCTTCATAGATTTCGCTGAAAGAAAGATAATTGGGACTTGTTTGTTTAACAATCTGATATCCTTTGCCAGGGTAAACCCGTCCTTCTTAGGCATCATGATGTCCAAAATGCATAGATCAAAAGAATGTTCCTGGAATTTTTGTAACCCCTCTTCGCCGTCCCTGGCCAAATGAGTAGGAAATCCCTTTATCTCCAGATATTCCTTAAGAATCTGACCCAGGTTTTGATCGTCCTCTACCAGTAGTAGTCTTTCTTTTTTCATATACCGGTGTTAGGTAAGAATATTTCGAAAATACTTCCTTTCCCAGTAGCACTTTTCACATCAATGTTTCCACCATGTGCTTCCACCAGTGTCTTGACGTATGAAAGTCCCAGACCGAATCCCTTTACGTCATGTAAATTTCCAGCGGGCTTTCTGTAAAACTTGTCAAAGATCCTGTCAATTACTTCTTTGGTCATACCGATCCCATTGTCTATAATACGTATCCAAATCCCCTTTCCCGGATCATCATCAGTAGTAATACTGATTTTTGGTGGTTCGGTAGTGTACTTATTGGCATTGTCTAATAAGTTGTAAATAATGTTTGTCAAATGATGCTCATCTGCAGGAATTAACTTTCCGGTAGCTTTAAAGTCAGTAGTGATGCTGCCGCCTTTTTTTTCCACTTGAAGCGCAATGTTTTGTAGTGCTTTTTCGATGGTTTTATGCACATCGACTTTTTCAATCTTGAGTTCAAAGTCTTCTTTTTCCAGGCTTGCTATCTGAAGTACCTTTTCCACTTGTCTGCTCAACCGTTGGTTTTCGGTATCAATAATCTTCAAATATCGCTCCCGAACTTGGGAGTTTTGTACCACACTTCGGTCCTGTAATGCTTCTGTAGCTAATGAGATGGTAGAGATTGGTGTTTTGAATTCATGGGTCATATTGTTGATAAAATCATTCTTCACAGAGGACAGTTTCTTTTGTTTGATAATAGTAAAGATGGCGTATGCAAAACAAGCCACCACAATAACTATCAAAATCAGCGCCATGGCCAGAGGTAACCAGGATTTACTTATTAGATATTGTTGCTGTTGCGGAAATTGTACGATCAAATAGTTTATGTTGCCAATTATGTCATTTGGGAAGAGGATAACCCGAAGATCAGATAACAACAGTTCTGTGGAAGCGTTCTTTTCTACAATATAGATCAGCGAATCCCGGTCCCGGTCGAGTACTCCATAGTTGTATTCAATATTAATTCCCTTGTTAGTAAATTCTATGTCTAACAGAGAATCTAATTGTTCTGGTTGTAGCCGGTTAGATAATTTACGTTTTCCTGTCAACAGTTCATCCAAAATAATGGTGACCATCTCTGACTTTTTTTTCAATTTTGATTTTTCCTCAATGGAATCCGCTATTTGTGGTATTTCCCTGATTTCCAGTTCAATATCAGGGTCACCGAAGGCACGGAGGGAGCGGGCCTTTAATTGGTTTTCTTGTTCGAATTCCAGTTTGAAACCTTTTTGTTCGACGCTTACCTTTATTTTGGACCGGCCTTTGGTGGCCATGCTGTCCTCTTCTCTATAAAGGTCCAAGTAGGAATTCCTATCTATAAGCATTAAGGTGTCAAATGACAAGGAGTCTAGTTCATTGAGATCAAATGAAGTCTCAAAACTGTTGCTGATGGTAAACAATGCCTCCTGTTGTTCCAGCTTGGCAACTACGTTATTTAGTACCTGATGTACATCTTGTTTGAACCTCTCTTCGCTGACCTTTAACGCACCATTAATCCAATACAATTGAAAGCTCACCAATCCGATCAATGAAAGTCCCATCAATATGGTAATCCAGAGAATAGTTCCCTTGGTCATAGTTACAAAAGTATAGGATAATTGGCAGTGACATCATTTTTTAACAATATTTAACATTGTGGAAGAGGCTACTTTAAGTCTGCTATCTTTAAATTTTTCTGCTCCCAATACTCATCGTCATGGGATACGTAGGCGGAAGGCTGGTAGATTCCTACCAGGTCAACGTTTGATTTATCTGGCACTGGCCGATCCAATAAGTGATAGGCAGCATTTACCAGGAGCCGCCGCACACCTTCATTGGCCATGTCCGTGGAGGACCCAATAGTGGATGTGAAGGCTGTACCAGGTTGTCCACCGGGTATTTCATAGGTTTTGATCCAGGCTATGGGCATCATAGGATCATTCGGATTATATGGATCATCACTGGCCGGATTGATAGTAGCCACCTGGTTGTCACCAGGTTTCAACCCATAGAACGGATCGGTCTCATCATATGCTCCAGCCCTATTGACTACTTGACCCAAAAGCAAGTGTTGAGTATCTCCGGGCAAGGGGAGTCGTACTCCATAAACATCAGTAGGGCCCCAGATTTCACCATCTGCAATTCCATTGACCACAGGGTGGCCAATAGATTCATCAGGAATTAAACCCCTGGTACTTTGATGTCTGTGATGACCGTGATGTGCATACCATCGTTCTCCCAAAACCAGACGGCCGAAACCGCCGTTCCATGGTGACCCTTCGTCGACATAATAATTACCCCAACGGGCCCACACATTGGTGGAGTCTTTAAAATTAAAGGCATGTGTTGCGGTACGAATGCCGATAAGGGGCTTGCCGGACAATAGGTATTTTTCAAAATGTTTCATTTGTTCATCTGGCAACGCCCGGAATCTGGTAAAGAGGATCATTAAATCAGCTTCGTCAAGTGCACTCAAACCAGCAATATTGTTGGTGAAATTAGGGTCAACAATTCCGGGGGCTGCGGGATCCTGGGCGAATAGCACAGTACATCGGAACCCGTGATGGGTTGCCAGGATCTTGGCCAGTTGAGGCAGCGCTTCCTCAGAGCGGTATTCTTCATCGCCGCTTACTAACACTATGTGTTTGCCCTTATTATCACTTCCAAAGCTCAACCACTCAATGGGGGCTTCAATTTCCAAATTCGATTCTGCTGAGGGCTTTTTTGTCTGACAGGATATAACAAGAAGAGAAAATAATAGACCGTATAGAGTTTTCATAATGGTAATTTTAATTCACCAGATTATCTGGATGCTGCTCAAGTAGTTCTTCAGGCGTATAGAATCCTTTCCTGTTCTCAGTTTCATCCCGGATCTTTTTAACTTTCTCTGGGGTGATGACCGTAGCTTTGTTGCCAAATGCATTTCGGACATAGGTAAGCACGCCTGCCAACTCTTCATCGTTTAGCATGCCCCGTTGGGGAGTCATGGGCACTTGCCCGGGATATTGTTTGCCCAGCACTGTGATCGGGCCGTAAAGTCCGTTTAATACGATTTTAATCAGACGGTCTTCACTAGCCAACACCCATTTGGTTCCTGCTAAGGGGGGAAATCCTGAAGCATCAAGTCCCTTACCATCAACCTGGTGACATGTCATACAAGATCCATCGCGTTCATATATTTCCTTGCCCATGTTGAATAGTGCCAGATCCGTCCCCTTAAGATCGCTTTTAGTTGCTTCCTCCTTTTCTTCTTCTAAGGACCTTCCATTCAGATGAGCAACTACCGTTTCGTGGGCGTGGACCATCCATTTGTCCAATTCCATTTCCGCCGCTGCCTCAGCCACCCGAAGGCCCGTTTCCTTGTCCATCCAGGAGGAAGCAACAATAGCTTCCAGGCGTACCCTGCCATGTTCATCCCGGGCGGCATTAACCAGCAGAGCCCCGGGGTTGTTTATTTGATGTCCCATGTATCGGATAGCGCGTACAGCAGCAGCCCGGGCCCGGTAGTCTTTTGCATTTACAAGTTGATTCAGTAGTTCCTGATCCAACTGATTCAGCCCCCAACTGACCCATAAAGCTTCCAACAAGTGGTGTTCATAGCGGGAGTCCTCCCTGTCAAGTGCTGCTACCCAAGGTTTGAGTTGCCTAAGTACTTCATCCACATTCCTGCCACGTAGCTCACGCCTGGTACGATACCGTGTTCGGTATTCAGGAAGTTTGAGGTTATCAAGCAGTTCACTAATTTCCGCTCCTGCCACCTTTGCCGGTGTTACCAATGCTCGTTGTGGATAGGTAATTCTATAGATCCGCCCATGACTGTGGTCGCGCAAAGGATCACGCGCATTGTGCTGCATGTGACCAACCAGAATATTGTGCCAGTCCACCAGGTAAAGTGATCCGTCCGGAGCAAATTCCATGTCAACCGGTCTGAAATTCACATCGGAAGATTTCACCAGGTCATGACGATGTTTACTAGTGTAGCCAGTTCCATCATCCATCATAATATGCTGTTTGGTGCCTAAAAATCCAATGGTATTATTAATTAGCAAGTCTCCCTGGACTTCATCAGGAAAATGGCCGCTGGATACAAACTCCAGTCCCGAAGTGGGTCGTACCCGGTGTTTATCCTCTATTAAATTATAAGATTTGTGTATGGATACTCCATACCTGGACTTTATGGTGGCCGGCATCATCCAGCGAACATCCGGTCCCGAGGTTTCAGCGAAAAAGTTTTGTCCCCAATCATCAAATGCAATCCCCCAGGGGTTAGGAATGGGAATTTGAGCGGTACGTTCCAGTTGACGCCTCTTGGGATTGAAACGATAGAATCCACCATTGGTGGCACGAACTGGTCCGTAAGAGGTTTCCACATTGGTATGTAAGAAAACGCCTTCACCCATGTAGATTGCACCAGATGGATCAGCACAGAAAGCACTGATTTCGTGGTGGGTATCATGATCGTCAAAGCCGCTGAGTATGATTTCTTTGGTATCAGCATGGTCGTCTCCATCGGTATCCTGTAAAAGTATCAGATTGGTACCCTGGGCTACAAAAACACCCTCAGCTGTCAATTCAAAACCAGTGGGGAGATGTAACCCTTCTGCGAAAATAGTTTGTTTGTCTGCTTTACCATCGCCATCGGTATCCGTCAAAATTATCAATTTATCGTTGGGTTTGGAATCCCCAGGTCGGTAATGCGGATAGCTGGGCATAGTTGCTATCCAAAGGCGACCTTTATTGTCGAAGGACAATTGCACGGGATTGGCCAGGTCGGGAAACTCTTTTTCAGAAGCAAACAGCTCAATTCTGTACCCGGGAGCCATGCTAAAAGTAGCCAGGGCCTCTTCACCATACAGATATCCGGGCGGCTGGCCTTTAATTTTGAGTTTAAAGTTGGTTTCTACCGCTGGTAACTGGCTGGTTTGATTATCCGCCAGATCCAGGTCCATTTTTTGACCTTGGGCGGCCTGCCAGATGGCCTGTCCCCGCAATGCCGTCATCTCCCGAATTTTTGCTAATTCCGCCGGATAGTTATCAGGCCCGAAGGGGTTGTATCTACGCCCGAAAACGTGTACCCCGTTAGGAATCTTGAAATCATTGTGCCACATCCAGTTTTTTTCCATCACCGCCTCATGGACCAGGTTGCGATATTCGGTCTTTGCAGCGGCTTGTCCGAAGAGTTGGTCTACCAGGAATACTGAGAATTTCTGATACCCAACCTTGTTTAACTGGGAGCCATCTATGGTAAGCGCAATATTTGATTCCTGGTACCAACTTTTGGAGGGCGTAAAAGCGTCTACAAAACCAATATTGTACATGGCGGCCACCTCTTTCATGGCTTGGGCGTACAAGGCCAGGTTAGTATTCTCCTGCAGTCCGTCAGGAACATCGAGGGAGTTTGAAAGGTCCTGGAAAGCAATAGGTGAAACCAGGGCCAGCTGAGGAGGTGAATGCCCATTATACTGTTGACTGGTGGTGTGTAGTATAAAAGCCTCCAACTCTTTCCTATACCGGTCTATTCCTTCTTCGCCCTGAAAAGACTCATTATATCCAAAAAAAGCGATAATCAGGTCAGCACCTAAATTGCTCAACCACTGGTCAGGAGACTCAAAATGTCCCTGACTGCCAGAATTCATGGCTAATTCAGAATAGTACTGATCGGCGCCTGGAAATGCCCATGGAGATTCACGGCCGGAATGCGGTCTGAAGCCGGGAGTATTTCCACCATCACACATATTGCGGATAACCAACAAACTGTCCGGATATCGGACCTGTAATTCAGTTTCAAAGAAGCCGTAGTTCATCATTCTGGAACCAAGATTATTACCGATCAACACTACGTGAGTGTCCTTTTGAACTTTTAGATAATTTGATTCGGGCGCGGAACAGGCAAACCCTAAAAGAAGAACCGCTATTGCTAAAATTCGACTAGCCAATATTATTTGATCAGGGTAATAAAGGCCGCTTCTTTTGATCTTTTGAAATAGGTACATATTTGAGGTAAAGAGTCAATTACTAAAAAGGTTAAATTAGAAAAAAGAAGGAAAGGAACCGCAGACCGGATGGTATATCTGACAAATTTGCAACATTTGGGAGTGAAGTCAACGGATTTTCAATTAGTATAAATTCAATTAACTTTGAAAGGGATGTAAAGCAACATCCTTTTTATTTTGACTTATGCAGATTAGAGACCAACGATATGTGATACAGGGGGTGGATCTGGTAGATCTTACTAAGGAGCACGGCACACCCCTCTATGTATATGATGCCTCAAAGATCGCCAGGCAGGTAGAAGTTATGAAAAGTGCTTTTACAGGGCAGGCGATGAAGATCAAGTACGCCGCTAAAGCATTAACCAATATTTCCATTCTGAAATTAATGCGTTCATTGGGGGTAGACTTAGACGTGGTATCAAAACAAGAATTACAGTTAGCACTTAAAGCAGGATATTCTGCTAGTGAATTACAGTATACTCCCAACGGTGTTGATTTTGAAGAAATTCGCTGGGCTGCAGAACAGAATGTTCAGGTCACGTTAGACAATATTCCCATGTTGGAAAAATTCGGGAAAGTCTATGGCAGGAACAAGTCATGTTGCATCAGGTTCAACCCGCATATCATGGCTGGCGGACATCTTAAAATTTCAACCGGTCACATTGACAGCAAGTTTGGTATTTCCATATTGCAGATGCCGGAAATATTGGATGTAGTAAACAAATACCAATTGCAGGTAAATGGAGTGCATATTCACACAGGCTCCGATATTCTGGATACTGAAGTATTCCTCAAAGGCGCCAATATCCTGTTTGGGGTAGCGGAAAAATTTCCCGATCTTGAATATATAGATTTTGGCAGCGGCTTCAAGGTGTCGTATCAGGAGGGTGATCCGGCAACAGATATTGTTGATTTGGGGAAGCAACTAAAAGTTGCCTTCAGGGAATTCTGCCAACAATACGGCCGACCACTGGAAATCTGGTTTGAGCCAGGTAAATTCCTGGTAAGTGAGGCAGGCACTTTACTGGTAAATTCTAATGTGGTGAAGACCACTCCGGCTACGGTTTTTGTAGGAGTAGATTCTGGCATGAACCATTTGATCAGGCCCATGATGTATGACGCCCATCATGAAATGGTCAATATTTCCAATCTAAATGGTCATACCCGGGTTTATGCAGTGGTTGGATACATATGTGAAACAGATACTCTTGGTTGGAATGTTACTTTAAATGAAGTTTCAGAAGGTGATATAATTGCCATTAAAAATACCGGGGCCTACGGATTTAGCATGTCCTCGAATTACAACAGTCGCCTAAGACCCGCCGAGGTGTTGATTTTGGATGGCAAGGCCCATCTAATTCGTCGCAGGGAGTCGCTGGATGACCTGATGGCGACGCAGATTTCTATTGATCTGAGATCTCAGATCTGAGATCTCAGATGCATGTAAACTTAAAACAGACAGTAATTACCCCTTCTTCTGAATTTGGATTTGTCCTGTTCAGGCATTTTCCTATCACCATAATGTCTTCTAACCGCTGATTTAAATACCTGCGAGATTATACCAGCCAACTGACCAGACCCCTTAAGTCTGCGATGCCATTCTGAGTCATTCAATTTTCCATCATGGCATTCAGCAATTTGATTGAGAATTTTCCTAGCCTGGCCCGGAAAGGTTTTATTTACCCAGTCTTCGAATAAAGTGGCTACAGTCCCATTTAATCTGACAATGGTATAGCCGGCAGTTAAAGCTCCACGGGCTGCTGTTTCGTTTATTATGGCTGGTATCTCATGGTCGGTCAACCCTGGGATTATTGGAGCGATCATCACACCAACGGGAACCTTATTATCTGATAGTTTTTCGACAACTTCTAATCTCTTTTTGGCGGTAGCGGTCCTGGGCTCCATTTTATTCCTGATGGATTCTTGAAGTGTGGTTATGGAAATAAATACCTGAACCAGATTTTCACCGGCTAATTTTGACAATAGGTCAAGGTCTCTTAGAATTAAACTGTTTTTGGTAATCAGGCTGACTGGATGACGGAATTGATAAAATACCTGTAGTAATTTTCTGGTAAGCTGGTAGCGACGCTCAGCAGGTTGATAACAGTCGGTATTGCCGGAGAGGAGTATTGGTGTGACTGGCCCCTGATACTTACATAGATAGTCTTTCAGCATCTGAGGGGCATTTTTTTTAACAATAATTTTACTTTCAAAATCTAAACCGGAACTAAATCCCCAATAGTTATGAGAGTTACGGGCATAACAATATATACAACCATGTTCACATCCCTGATAGGGGTTTAGTGAGTGCATAACACCAAGGTCCGGGCTTTCGGATTTACTGATAATCTTCTTTGGCGATTCAAAAAAGAACTGCGTGTGAGGACGGGAAGTGGGACATTCGTCAAGACCCTCCGGCTCTTCAGTACTATAATGTAGCTGGCTAAATGGATTAGCCACATTCATTTGGGAACCCCTTCCTTTGATAAAATGCTGTGCCATGAGACAAAATACTATATAAATTAGTATAAAACTATTAAAATTAGCATAACATCAAAATAAATTGTCCTGGTGTACTGCAACATTTATCAGCAAAATCCGTGAATACACCTAGCTATTTTTTGTAATCAATTAACTAATAAGGACCATGAAAAAACTAATCTTACTTTCAGGATTTATATTGTTAGGCGCTGTGGCCATAGCACAGTCGACCTGGGTTTTTGATAAAGTACATTCAAACATCTCTTTCAACGTGGTACATCTGGTGATCTCTGAGGTTACCGGAAAGTTTGGGTCCTTTAAAGGAGAGGTAGTGTCTTCTAATGATAACTTCGCTGGAAGTACCATCAACTTTGTTATTGAAGTAAATAGTATGGACACTGACAATGAACGAAGGGATGGTCACCTAAAGTCTGATGATTTTTTCAATGCAGAGAAGTACCCAAACATTACCTTTAAAGGAAAATCTTTAATACATGTTGACGGTAATAAGTATAAATTAAAGGGCGACCTTACTATCAGGGATATAACCAAATCTGTGGTACTGGATGTCAAGTATGGAGGTACTATTACGGATAATCGCGGAAACGTGAAGGCTGGATTCAAGATAACCGGAGCAATCAATCGCTTTGATTACCACCTCAACTGGGATGCAGCCATGGAAGCCGGTGGATTGATAGTTGGTGAGGATGTGGAAATTGTCTGCAATGTTGAACTTACAAAACAGTCCTAAATTTGGTGTGGGGGATCTTAGTCCAAGATCCGTTAATAACTAGAAAGAAGGAAAACTATCATCTTCCTCGTCGGTATTGATGCGCAGAAAATGGTCTTCGTGATGATAGTCGCTGGGATCGCTTGCGGATACTAAGTGAAGTGATTCGGGTCGAAAACTATGTTTATACACTTTACCTTCCTTGCCGACCCAACTACATTCGATCAGGCGTTGTCCAAATACCGAACAAATTTCCATCACGTCATCGGGGCTGGTTATTAAATAAACGATATCGCCTATTCTGAAGTCGTGCATAATGTTGGCAAGGTTAATTGCTTAAATATAATGACTGATCGTAGGATATCCTACCATCAGCACCATGGAAATTTGCATGAAGTTTGCGATATTTGAACTGCCTTAATTTGTATGTTATTGATTAGATGGGGATTTAGCTCAGTTGGTTTAGAGCGCTTGCTTGACAGGTAAGAGGTCACTGGTTCGAATCCAGTAATTCCCACTTGTGGTAGTTAAGTGGCAGACTACGGTTTAATAAGTACCTGTAAAATTCACTCCACTATGGCAGGCGGAGAGCGCTTACTCGACAAGCAAGAGGTCGCTGGTTCGAATCCAGTATGTCCCACAAAAACAGACACCTAATAAGCCCATCTTTTGGCAATATCTTCAACTTCTCAAAAGCGCTAGCTCCTTATAGGGTTCTCCCTATTTATTAATCCCTCACCGCAATAATGTAACTCGGTAGCAAGAACCGACAATTCGGTATGATTTTTTTTCACTTCTCCTGCTTCATCAGGACCTTTGTGTATGGAACTAATGCATTGTATGATGAAACGACTAATAGTAAGTACTCTGGTTTTATTTGTTTTCGCACCTTGTGTCTTGATGGGTCAGATTTTGATAAAAGGAAATATTTTTGATAAACAGGGTGATCCAATCATAGGGGCAAACATATTTATTGAAGGGACTTTTAGCGGCACCAGCAGCAATGTGAATGGAACTTTCAGCTTCGAAACGGACGAAGTTGGGGCCCAAAGGCTGATCGCAAGTTATATCGGGTTTGAGGAAATCAGTATCCCTTTAGTATTAGGTGATGATCCCATATCACTGCAGATTGAATTGAAGGAGGCCATAAACAAAATCGATGCGGTCACAATCACCGCCGGGACATTTAGTACCGGAAGCGTCAAAAAGAGGGAGGTACTCAAGGAACTTGATATTATCACCACTGCGGGCGCTACCGGTGACATTACTGGAGCATTAAATACTTTGCCAGGGACGCAAACAGTTGGTGAGGAGGGTAAATTATATGTGCGTGGGGGAGAGGACTATGAAACCAAAACTTTTATCGACGGTATGCGGGTGGTGAAGCCCTATCATACTACAGTTCCTCAAACCGCTACCAGAAACAGATTCTCACCTTTCATGTTTAAGGGAACAAGCTTCAGCACCGGGGGATATTCTGCAGAATATGGACAGGGCCTGTCTTCGGCTTTGATCCTGACAACCAAAGAAAAGGCCGACCAGACCAGGACTGATTTGACTGTAATCCCTTTTGGAGGAGAGGTAGCTCAATCTTTTTCAGGAGAGCGATCTTCCATTGCCGGGAAAGTGGGTTATTTCAACATGAATCCTTACTATGCTGTGGTCCCCCAGGACATTGACTGGATTCGTGCTCCGGAATCAGTGGATGCTAATTTGGTTCTTCGAAATAAAGTGGGCAAGTACGGTGTGGTCAAGGCCTATGGGAATTTCACCTGGTCCAGCTCAAAATTAAATCGTTATGATATAAATGACCCCTCTAAAGCTGCGGCCCTTGGAATCGATAATTTATATGGATACCTGAACACCTCATATAAAAATCAAATAGGAGAGAAGTGGGCTTTCTTTATCGGTACATCATACAATTCAAATCAGGATAGATACTCACTGGATGATGAAGAAGTGAAAGAAAACACCCAAGGAGGTCAGGTCAAATTGGCTTTTTCGGGTACACTGAGTGAGAGAATAGACCTGAACTGGGGTATTGACTTCTTTCAACGCGATCATACTCAGATATATCAGAGCATGAATGATCATTTACATCATAAATATGGTTTCAAAGAACAGATACTGGCCACTTTTGCCGAAGCTGATATCTACTTTTCTAATAAATTCCTTGCCAGGATCGGGCTAAGATCAGAGTACGGCTGGCTCAATCTTTCACATAAAATCGATCCTCGCATCTCCATAGCTTATAAAACAGGAGACAACAGCAATGTTTCAATGGCCTATGGTAAATTTCAGCAAGCTACCAACGATGATCTGTTAAGGATAGCAGATGACCTGGTAAATGAGAAATCCACACATTACATTCTGAACTACCAATACCTTAATAGAGGTAAAGTATTCAGGATCGAAGGTTATTATAAGAATTATCAGGATCTGGCAAAATATGATCCACTTGACATGTATGATGTCTCCAGTTATAACAACAATGGATACGGATATGCCAGGGGAATTGACATATTTTGGAGGGACAGCTATGGCGGAATAAAAAATGCAGATTATTGGATTTCTTATTCTTTCCTGGACACCAAAAGGGAGTACAGGGATTTCCCAAAAGCGGCAACGCCATATTTTGCCTCAAAACATAATATTTCAGTTGCCTATAAGCAATTCTTGCCAAAGTTAAGGTCACTAGTGAGTGGAACCTACACATTTGCCTCAGGCAGGCCATATGATAACCCCAATTTGGTAGGATTCAACCAAGGACGCACAAAAAGCTACCATGATCTAAGTGCTACCATAGCTTACATGGCTACAGAAAATATTGGGGTGTTTGTTATGTGCACCAATGTATTAGGGGTAAAAAATGTGTTTGGGTACGAATACAGTACTGAGATCAACGATGAGGGTGTTTATAATCGTAGAGCCATCACACCACCTGCCAGGAGATTTTTAGTCATTGGGGCAACTATGACATTAAGTAAGAATGGAGTTATGAATCAATTAAGATCATTATAAATTAAATTAAATCATGAAAACGTTAACAAGTATTATTTTATTATTTGCACTATGTCCTTCACTTTCAAGAGGCAGCAGTAACTACGATAAAGCTATGACAGACGCATTGCATAGTATGTCTCAAGCAGCATCGGTCGAAGAATTGTCCTTGGTTGCCAATCAGTTCGAACGTATTGCCAATGCTGAGAATGCAAACTGGCTTCCTGTCTATTATGTAGGATATACAGGAGTTTTAATGGCAGCTATGGAATCGGATGCACAGAAGAAAGATCTATACTTGGATCTTGCCCAACAACATCTTGATGCGGTTGAAAACATGGAGCATGATGCCACTGAGCGAATGGCCCTACAGGGATTTTTGTATATGATACGAATGTCTGTTGATCCGTCCCGAGGGGTCCAACTGGGCCAGGAATGTGCTATGATATTAAACCAGGCCTATATGATGAATAATCAAAATCCCCGTGCAGTAGTAATGCTGGCCCAGTTTAATCTTGGCTCAGCGCAATATATGGGAACGGATACTTCTGAAGCCTGTACCATGTTGGCTGCAGCATTGCTATTGCTGGATCAACCCAAGCATACGGGTGCTGACCAGTTTCTGCCAAGTTGGGGAAATGACCTGGCATTGAACATGCAAAATAAATGTAAGGAAAATTAATTATTTTCGAATATGGGTCGTTTTTGGATAAAGAATGGGAAGATAATTATCATTACCATTTGTATGGGGATTATGGGTATCCTGGTAGGGTATTTTATTTACGGTGGCAGTGAATTCTCTTTTGATAACGCTGCTTTCAGTTGGTTTCAGGCAGCGTTTCTATTTTTTATTTTGTGGAGGGGAAATGTTCTGGTCGGGAATAAATTAGACAAGTTCTATCCATGGCTTCATTATCCCATTAAACGGTTTACCTACGGTATCATCGGCGCAGTGGTATTTACTTCAAGCGTGCTATTATTAGTAGGGATTGCCATTAACGTACTATTTGATATAACTTTCGGCAGTGATCAGATGCTACCACTTTACTTTGCCAACGGTATAGCGGTTTTCATCTTCTGTTTTATGGTTGCCTGGCAGTTTTTACTTTCATGGCAAAAATTGGCTTTGAGGGAGGAGAAAATGAAGAATGAACTATTGTCAGCCAAATATGAGTCCCTTAAAAACCAGGTAAACCCTCACTTTCTATTCAATAGTCTGAGTTCATTGTCATCTTTAATTAATAAAGATACGGTGTTAGCGGACCGGTTTGTGAAGCAACTTTCGATCGTATACAGATACGTGCTTGAAACCAGGACAAAAGAAGCAGTTACTGTAGCCGAAGAGTTAGCTGTATTGGAATCGTTTATTTTTCTGGAAAAGATAAGATTTGGGGAAAACCTGTCAATTGAAATTAATATCAGGGAAGAGGATAAATCAAAAATGATTTTACCCCTGGTACTGCAAATGTTATTGGAAAATGCCATCAAGCATAATGCGATTTCAACCGATGATCCATTATGCATACATATATACGGAGAGGGCAACTACATAGTGGTTGAAAACAACCTTCAACCAAAATCCATATTGCGCAACCAATCAGTAAAAGTGGGGTTGGAGAACATCAAGTCAAGGTATAGTATATTTTCTGATGAGGATATAGTAATCAAAAAAACCGATCGTTCATTTATAGTTAAAATTCCATTACTAGCATACAGAGAAAAATGAATGTATTGATAGTAGAAGACGAAAAACTGTCAGCAGTTAAGTTAGAAAAGCTGATTTTAGAAATTGATCCTGACATTGAGGTAGTTGAGATTACAGATTCGGTGAAGAACACCGCCAAATGGCTGGCAAATAACGCTTCCCCGGATCTCATATTCATGGACATTCAGTTAGGTGACGGTATTTGTTTCGAGGTTTTTGAGATCATTGAGGTAAAGTGCCCTATCATAGTCATTACCGCTTTTAACGAATATGCACAGGAGGCATTCAAAGTAAACAGTATCGATTACCTGTTAAAACCAATTAATAAAGATGAAGTAAAATCTGCCTTGGACAAGTTTCACTCAGTGAAAGCAGTTTTTGATATGGCTGAATCAGCAAGAAGAATGTCGGGGGCAAAAAAGATGTTGGAAAGCGGTTACAAGTCGCGCTTTATGGTCAAAGTAGGTGAACATATTGTGTCAGTTCCAGTTGAAGAGATTGCATATTTTTTCAGTCGCGAAAAGGGTACTTTTTTCAAAACTAATGAAGGGCGCTCCTACCTTGTTGACTATTCACTCGAGCAGGTTGAAGAAATGATTGACCCCATTGGTTTTTTCAGGATCAATAGAAAATACCTGGTGGCCTTCCGGTCTATTTCAGACATTATCACCTACTCAAACAGCAGGTTGAAAGTGATGGTCCCTCATATGGAAGAAGGGGACATTTTAGTAAGCCGGCACAGGGTCAAGGATTTTAAAAATTGGCTGGACAGGTAAGATAAATAAATGATTCACTTACAATCCAAATTCAAAATCATACTACCATTCCGTGTGGATCGATCGCACACTTCTTAGCGGCGCCTTTATCAAAGCCCTAAGTACTGAGTTTGCATATTCATTTTAGCAGCATTTGTTGGGCCTATGTTGCTCAATGATTGCCTTATACATGACAATTATCATGTGTTGTATTCATAATAATTCTAATATTGGAAGTTGAATATATGTTGTAGGAAAATAAAATGAGGAGGGAAACCCCATGGAATTGTGGCTCTGGGTTGTAATTGGTGGACTGGCCGGTACTGTTTTAATGGATTTCACCGCTATCGTTGCAGAAAAGTTAAATATCACCAGTGGCGGGAGGTGTGGTGGGCCTCAGGTTATTGGGCGTTGGGTGTTTGGTATATTCGACGCGCGTTTTGTACATAAGAATATCATTGACTCCAGTCCCGTAAAAAATGAAGCATCGGCTGGCTGGATCTTTCATTACCTTACTGGCGGCATCTTGGCGCTGACTTATCCTCTCTTTTACCTCGTCCTCAACACGCCCATGCCACAAGATTACCTCATTTCTAGTGTTGTGTGGGGTCTGTCAACAACACTTTTGCCATGGCTCATTCTCTATCCTGGATATGGTTGGGGCCTCTTTGGACATAGGGCGCCTAAGAATGCCAGCCCCTTAATCGCAACTCCGGTTGCGCATATGCTGTACGGGCTTGGATTGGGAATCGTATTAAATATTGTCACACAACCGATTACCCTTTGATGGGGTTATCAGTACGGTAAACCCTCCGTTCACCGACCCGGATTTTGCCTGGGCTTATGTGGAAGGTGGTTAAGATCCTTCAGTGGATGGGCGATGCCATAAGAGCGCGGTAGGGGTTCCGGGAGAGTGCGGGATGAGATTGATGCGGCAGAACCAAATCCCGAAAAAGCCAGAAAGGAAATTGAAATCACTTATGGTCTGGTCCGGACAGAAAGCAATTCACACAAAAAATTACAGACCATATCTTTAAAATAGAATAAGAAATCAAAATATAAGGGGATGAAAAAACTAAAACAGATTATTTCACTAACTGTAATGGTATTCATTCCATTTGGGATGATGATATGGTTTCGCACCCATAATTCAACAGGTTTCGCTTCTGTTGAACTCATACTTTATCCCCTATTGTTTGGCGGATTTAGTATTGTAGTTCTATACTTATTGAAGAAGTATTTCCTAAAGGAAGGGTTATCTGACTTCAACTCGGGCAAAGGAAAATGGAGTGTTGATGTTTTAATTGGATTCGCATTAACAGCTATTTATTTTACTCTTTTCTACATTGAAAGATTAACTCTTTCTAACTTATTGAGCTTTAATCCAAATATGGAAATGCTCCAGTTAATGCTGGACATGAGAGAAAGCCCAATATTATTGATATTATGGTTTGGCCCTGTATTATGTATAGGCGTTGCATTATATGAAGAACTTATAAGGGTTTTTATTTTAACTAGCTTTTGGAAGTTCTCAAATAAAAAATCATGGACATTCGGTGTCATTATTATTGCTGCTGCAATCTTAGGGCTGGCGCATTGGAGCCAAGGTTCATACGGAATGGTTACGATTGGGATTAAAAGTTTAGCATCAGGTTTATTTTTCTACAAATACAGGCGACTTCTCCCCTTAGTTATTGCACATATTCTTTATGATGGTATTCAAGTCGCTGTTTTATTAATTACCTATCCTAATTAAATCTATTTGAAATGAAAAAAACAGCACTAGTATTCATGTTTATAATAAATCTCATAAGCTCCTGCAAGGGTCAGAATAATGAACTTAAAAATGAAGAAAAGCTGTCCTCACCAGAAATAAACTTTTTCATAGATTCTCGCTCCACTCAGTTTCTATGAATCAATTTACTACATCTATGGGTTTTCACACAGTCTGGGCCAAAAGCGGCCGTTCAGACATTTTTAAATACGTATTATAACGGCTGATATATTGGCTTATTACTCCTGCACATTTTTCAGTGGAGTATTCATGAAATAGTCTGAATCTCTACCTATTGGATGAATCTTGTTTTGGGATAACGGTTTAGCAATACTGATGAATAATGAATCGTTGAATGCCGGTGGCGAGGTTACAACCTTTTGTACAAATAGCTCCCTGAATTGATTAGCCGAAATGTAGGTGTCATCCCCTAACTTTCTACCATCAACATCAATGATATTGTTAAAATCAACCTTCATTGCACTAGCTAAAGTCTCCTTAGACACCCCATCCCATTGTTCAAGAAATTATAAAATAATGAGCCAAAAAGTGTCAACTGTTATTGTGCTTATAATTTGGGCATTTTTGAAATGCAATGCCCAAGTTGCCGATAAGGCTGAGGATATCAGTCCACTATTGATAGGAGAAAAAATCCCCGATGGCATTTTAACAGATAACATGGGGGGAAAGCATGAAACCGGTGCTATTTTTAATAAAAAGCCAACGGTATTAGTGATTTTCAGGGGTGGCTGGTGCCCGTATTGTTCCAGACAGCTTTCAGGATTGGTCGATATTGAAGAGCAAATTGTAAATTTGGGTTATCAGATAGTTGCTGTTTCACCTGATAATTATCAGAATCTGGTCTCTTTAGAGGAAAAGATCGAAGCCAGGTATGAAATATACTCCGATGAAAATGGCGAGTTGATAAAAAAAATAGGAATCGCCTTTAATTCCGGGGAAAAAAGAGGAATTCTACCGGTTCCCACGGTAATGGTATTGAATCAGGAAGGGATAATTCTTTTTGAATATATTAATCCCAACTACCGGGTAAGAATAACTCCTGAATTATTGATAGCAGTGCTGGAAACCGTCATTTAAAAATTCTTCTGGCATAGTCATATTGTACCATTGCTGATACCTTCATCGTCCAGGTAGTATGTTATAAAAGCTTCCCCTTCAGACATTTTATCTATTTGATCCATAATTTAATAGGTTTAGAAAACCATAAGCTCATTCTAAGTGACCTATATTCATTTTATACCAGACCGCTAGAGGCAAGTAGCCGGGAAATGGATACATTTATAAAAAATGGATGGAAAAAATTATGGAGAAGCATTCTTATGCTGTAATGGTTTGTCTCCTGTTCTTTACAGTCCAACTCCTGTACGCTCAAACAACACCGACACCATTGCATGTAGATCTCACATTAAAGCAAGATGAGGAAAATCTGAATGTGCTCGATGAATGGATCAGATGGAATAATCCGGGAAGCCTGTTAATTGATCATCTTACCAACCAGGCATTCTATTATTATGATATCAGAGATCAGGAAATTTCAAAGTTAAGCACCAGGAATGACTGGCTAAACAGACAACAAAAAGTCAAGGATAAGTTACTGGATATGGTCGGACCTTTCCCGGAGAAAACCCCGTTGAACCCCAGAATTACCGGCATTATAAAAAAGGACGGGTACAGGATCGAAAAGATCATTTATGAATCGATGCCGGAATTCTATGTAACTGCTTGTCTTTTTATACCAGATGGACTTGCAGGAAAAGCTCCGGCAATCCTGAATGTAATTGGCCATGAGCAGGAATCTTTCAGGGCTGAGTTGGATCAAGTTATTATATTAAATCTTGTGAAGAAGGGATTTATAGTATTGGCAATAGACCCACTGGGTCAGGGAGAGCATGTGCAATATTTTGATCCCCAAATAAAATTTTCGTCCATCGGCTATAGTGTAATTGAGCATTGCTATTTCGGAAATCAATGCTTTCTAACCGGTGCCTCAAGTGCCAGGTATTTTACCTGGGATGGCATACGGGCAATCGACTATTTAGTAAGCCGAAAAGAGGTGGATCCCGAAAGAATTGGAGTAACCGGATTTTCAGGTGGCGGGACTGTAACCTCCTATCTTGGTGCCTTTGACGATAGAGTAAAGGTAGCTGTACCATGCAGCTGGTCAACCGCGTCCAGAAGACAACTCGAGACGAAGGGGGCACAGGATTCTGAAGCGGAATTTATAAACGGCGTTGCCAACGGAATCACATTTGAGGATCTGATAGAAGTCAGGGCTCCAAAGCCTACATTGATGACTTTTGTGTCACGGGACCAATATCTCAGCTTACAGGGGGCAAGAGAAGCATATGAAGAAGCAGCAAGGGCCTACCAAGTGTTTGACAAAAAAAATAATTTGGAATTGGTCGAAGATGATTCAAAACACTGGCTAACACCAAAAATCAGGGTAGCCATTTATTCATTTTTTATGAAACATTTCAATATTTCAGGTGACCCTTCAGAAGAGGAAATTGAGAAGCTATCGGCAGAAGAATTACAGGTAACTCCAACCGGACAGATATCGACATCGTTCGGTGGAAAGATGGTTTTTGATATCAACAAAAATGAAACTGAAAAGCTGATTGAGAATCTGGGTAACTCAAGAAAAGATATAGAAAAGCACCTTGACAGCGTCCTACCAAAAGCAAAGAAAATTTCAGGATACGTTATTCCTGCCATCAATGGGAAAGATCCGTTTATTAACGGGAGCTATCAACGGGAAGGATATTCTGTAGTAAAGTATGCCCTAGACGGCGAAGGGGATTATGTTGTTCCAATACTCCTCTTTGTACCTCATGATAATGTAGGGAAGCACCCTGCCCTCGTTTATATTCATCCAAACGGAAAAATAACGGGAGCAAATCCCGGAGGTGAGATAGAGAAATTAGTCAAAAAAGGATATGTCGTTGCCGCTGCGGATGTGCTGGGTGTAGGAGAAACCAAGAATACCGCAACGAGGGATTTAGCTCTGGGATATACCGGTGTATTGATCGGGAGAAGCGTAGTCGGTATTCAGGCAGGAGATATTGTAAGGGTGGTAAACTATTTAAAGAATCGCGAGGATGTTGATTCTGGGAAAGTAGGGGCGATCGCGTTTGACGGGATGTGTCTTCCTCTTATTCACGCTGCTGCGTTTGATTCTTCCATCAATAATATTACACTGATCCGATCCCTTATTTCATACCGCTCTATTGCTATAAATAGGTTTTACCATGTTGGTTTAACCAAAAACGAAGGAGGAGGCACAGGGCATCCCTACGAAGTGGATTTCTCCTGGGGAATTGCTGGTGTATTAACCGCCTATGATTTACCTGATTTAATCGGGTGTATCGCTCCAAGAAAAGTCATGATGGTTGAATTAAAAGATCAAATGCTTGATCGGGCATCAAAAGCACTGATCGACGAAGAAATGAAATTTCCACTAAGCGCATACGCTTTTAAAAATGCCTCTGCCAATTTAAAAGTTGTCTCTTATTCTGACAATCTCACTTCGCTGCTTGACTGGTGTTTCAAATAACGTTTAATGACCAAATCAATAGAATAAGTTTGAAAAATGAATTTTTTTAATAGAAAATCATCACATACCCTGCTATCATTGTTCAAAGCTGTCAAAGCCGGCAGTGATGGGATAGTCAAAGAAATTCTCACCAGTTGTCCATATTTTATTGATGCAAAAATTGATGAATATATGACACCTCTCAAAACAGCCGCCGCATGTGGCAATCTCAACATTGTTAATATATTGGTGGAAAAAGGAGCTGAGGTATATTCAAATCCGATGGCTTCATATCCTGCAGTAATGGATGCTACCTGGAACAAACAACAAGAAATAGTAGATTATTTTCTTAATGAGATACCTGAAAAGGCGGTAGGTACCAATGGCCTCGGGGTGGCAATAAACCTTGCTGCACGGGAGGGATGGAGAGAAATTGTAAAGAAACATATTGAAAGAGATCCACTTGCTATTCATCAACGCGGTTGGATTGGAGATACCTCACTTCACTGGTCGTGTCACAATGGGTTTGCTGATATAGTGAATCTTCTTATTGACAATGCGCTGATATTGAAGCTGATGAAATTAACTGGATAGGTGGAAAGCCGCTCCATTGGGCAAGTGAGCATGCTCCAAATACCACCAAAATTCTTCTAGAGCATGGTGCAAATGTAAATTCCCGAAACGTAAAAGAAGATTCTCCTTGTTATGGCAGAACTCCTTTAATACACAACTCGACGCAGCGAGAAGACTGCAGTGAAATAACAGAACAACTGTTAAAGGCCGGAGCTGATTTAAATGCAATTGATGCAGAAGGAAAAACAGCTTTGCGATGGGCTGAGGAAAAGAAAAATACTAAGATAGAATCCGTTTTGAAGAGCATTTGACTTGATGACTGACAGCAGCGTATAACTGGAGATAACAAAGATTTTGATTCAAAATGATTAATAAACCTAGTTATCTTCATATTTCGTAAGTTTTTTGATTTAATATCCGTCTTATTGGTTGGAGGTTAATTGTTGATTAATGAAGGAGGAGTTTACTGAGTTACTACATCAAAATCAGGGAATAGTTCATAAGATATGTAATCTATATTTTAGTGATAGGCTTGAAAAAGAGGATTATCATCAAGAGCTGATTGTTCAATTGTGGAAGGCTTTTCCCAGCTTTAATAATGCAGCTAAATTCTCTACCTGGATGTATCGTGTTTGTCTTAATGCCGCTATTGATATAACCAGAAAAGAAAAAAGACAAATTAAGCCTGTACAGTTGTCCGAAGTAGAAATGCCGGATATATCTTATACCACCGATAAGGATAATATCAATCAGGAAAAACTATATCAAGCAATTAGCAGATTATCCAATATTGATAAGGCAATTATGACTCTGTATCTCGATGAGTATAGCTATAAGGAGATAGCATTAATAATTGGTATTACAGAAAGCAATACTGGAGTTAAAATAAATAGGATTAAGTCGGAAATTTTAAAATTATTTAAAAATGGAAACGGTTGAATTAAGACGGATTTGGAATACTCTTGCAGAGAAGAAATTAATAGACAAAGATCTGGCAAAAGAAAATATTTTAGCAATTATCACGAAAAAGGGAAACGGGGTTATCGGTAAAATGATGAAAAAAACTAAGTTCGATTTCTGGGTAAACCTATTTGGAGTAGTCTTTATACCTCTGGGCACTTTGTATGCCACTTATTATAATAATCAGCACGACCTCCTACACACTGATTCAGAAATGCAAAGGACATACATGATTTTATCCCTCTTTGAGTTATTGATGATCTACTTGCTAAGTAAATCGATTACTAACTTAAAATATTTAAAGTTTTCATATAACACTGGCTCACTAAAAGAATCACTAATCAGGGTAAAATCTTATTTCGATAATTACTTGAAAAACCCCAATTGGGTAGGCCTGTTATCCATGTATGTTATACTTTCCTTTGTTCTCATAGATATTTTGATCAGAATTGGAGGGATAAATCAGATGAACTTTTCATCTGGTGGATCTAATCAATTCGAATCATACTTCACGCTAATTGTTAGCATTCTTATAGTAGCTTTACCCTTCATTTCGAAACTGGAAATCAAAAAGTATGCTGGGGTTATGCGAGAATTAGAGGAAACCATCGAGGAACTAAACGGCGAAAACTAATGTGAATGTCATGCCGTTGCTAAATCAACGGAGGCGAATGACCTGGGATATCGGCATGGCCGTTAGCCGTCGTTCGTTGAAGGTCAAGAAACGACCCAAAGCGGACCTTCACCGTTAAGCAAGAGTAGCTGCCTTTTGATCTGATCCTGAGGTCCATACTCGCTTACTTAGTTATAATTTCATATTTTGTAGTACCATGTCTCAATCCCGTCAACTAGCTGCTATCATGTTTACCGATATCGTAGGGTATACAGCATTGATGGGCAGAGACTCCAATAAAGCACTTGAGCTGGTACGCATCAGCAAGGAGATCCAAAACCCTTAGTTGAAAAGCATCATGGGCAGTGGTTAAAAGAGATGGGAGATGGTGCCTTGGCCAAGTTTGGAACTGCGCTGGATGCATTGAATTGTGCTATCGAGATACAAGAGTTAGCCAGGGCTAAATTCGATGGCAAGCTGCGTATCGGCATTCACCTAGGGGACATAACCATTGAAAATAATGATGTCTACGGCGATGGTGTCAATGTAGCCTCCAGACTTGAATCCATTGCCGATCCAGGAGGTATTTATATTTCCGATGCTATCGAAAAAGCTATTCGTGGACAAAGTGATATTCAAGCTAAATATCTCGGCGAAAGTAGATTAAAGAACGTGGATTATGGAGTGCGTACCTATGCTGTTCAAGGGGTAGGTTTGCCGATTCCAGAAGTCAAAGAAGATAAACAGTTAAGCGGTCAACTCTGGGCAGAAGTACAAAGACGAGGAGTTATACAGGCTGGGGTCACCTATGTAGTGCTATCACTACTGCTAATACTGTTATTACCGTATGCAAGCTCCTTGGTTAACCTGCCAACATGGTCATCAACTGCCTTATTGGGCATTCTCATTGCTGGTTTCCCCGTGGCCCTGTACCTGGCTTGGAACTATGAGCGAAGCCCTGAAGGATTTGTCGAAACAACCTCTCAGCAGTCCTGGCAGAATCCATTAAGCCCCAGACAGCGAAAACCACTTACTGGTACATTTATCATTGCAGGGCTGATATTGGTGATAGTCATAATGTTCTTCTATCCACGTTTTCAATCATCAGGACTAGATTCGGAAACATCGGAATCTAGTCTGGAATCCCGGGTTATCGATAAATCCATCGTAGTACTACCCTTTACTAATATCAGCAATGACCCTGAACAGGAGTATTTCAGCGATGGCATGATGGAAGAAATATTGAATCACCTGGTAAAAATTGAAGATTTAAAGGTCATTTCTCGAACCACATCCATGCAGTATAAAGGAACTAATAAATCTGTGCATCAGATAACGCAAGAGTTAAATGTGGCTACAGCGTTGGAAGGAAGTGTAAGAAAAGATGGTGATCTAGTCAGGATTACCGTACAGCTCATTGAAGGAGAATCCGATACGCACCTTTGGTCGGAAACTTATGATAGGAAGTTGATCAATGTACTCGAGGTCCAAAGTAATGTGGCTCAACAAATTGCTCAACTGCTCAAGGCAGAGATAAGTCCTGAAACAATATCCAGAATCGAGTCTAGACCAACTTCAGATCCAGAGGCTTATAATTTATATTTAATGGCGGGGCAAGTGGTAAACACAAATGTTGACCTTGCCATCGATTTATATGAGAAAGCGATTCAAAGGGATTCCGAATTTGCCACAGCTTATGCATGGTTAGGCAGTATAAAAAGAGGCTTAGATTCCAATCCTGATGCTTTGAAAGCGGTTCAGATTGCCCGGCCTTATTACGAAAAAGCACTTCAAATTGATCCTGAAAATTATACTGCACATCTGGTCAAAGGGCAGAGCCATCTTTGGTATGAATGGAATTTTGAAGAAGCAGATAAAGAATATCAATTCTTGAAGCGTCGATACCCTAATTCTTTTATACTGCCTGCTCTATTACTAAGCACCGGTAGATTTAAAGAAGCTTTAGAGAACTCTAAACGAAATTTTGACACAGATCCTTTAAATCCGTTTACGCTCAGTTATTATATCCTTAGCCTCTATTATAATGGGCAAAAGGATCAGCTATTAGAGACAATCCCAAATGCTTTGACCCTGGAAGGACTTCAAAATCAAAGAGGTAGAGATTTTCTTATTAACCGTATAGCTGAAGTATATCAATTTTTGGGTAGGTACCAAGAGTCATCACGCACTTGTGAAAACTATTTCGGTGATACCAATAATCCTCGTATGCTGGCCATTCAAGCTATTAATTATCTTCACTTACAACAGCCCCATAAAACCATGGAGATACTGCAGAATATCAAGTTGATGGCCGCGGATTCTGGACAAAGCAATACAACTTTTAGTATTGCTATAATATATGCACAGATGGAAGAAACAGATTTGGCATTTGAATGGCTTGAAAAGGCTTACCAAAAACATGAGCAAGATATGTACTGGCTAAAAGTATATCCCTCATTTGCACCCTTATACAATGATCCACGTTGGCAGGAAATGCTTGATAAAGTCGGATTTCCTGAGTGATCACCAACGGCCTCGGCCGAAAGCAGTCATTGATGGTGCTCTTTACGAGGAAACCAACTATCTATCAACCGTATTGAATTTTTCTGAAATTGATTACTATTAAAATACTATCATGATGAAGTACATGCTCTTATTGTTCTTTATATTTTCTTGTGAATTTGTGGCACAGGGGCAGACCAAAAGCCCGCTTGAAAATGTAGTGATAACATCCAAAAAAAATAAAACCCAGGTACGCACAAATGAAAATGGGGAATTACATGTAAATGTAACCCCAAAGGATGTCCTTAAATTTAAAGCCATTGGATTGGTTCGCTATAGTGACTTCGGTGCCAGGGGTAACGGCAAAACCGATGATATAGACGCTATCGCTGCGGCTCATGCATTCGCCAATCAGCACGGCCTTTTGGTGAAAGCCGACGAGGGGGCCACATACTACATTGCAGGAAAGGAGCGCACAGCAGTCATCCGGACCGACACCGATTTCGGCACGGCGGCCTTCATCATTGATGATACGGAGGTCCAAAACCGTAGTGCTTCTATTTTCATGGTCAGTTCCAGTCTGCAACCTTTCGTACTTGAAGGGATATCTTCATGTAAGAGGAATCAGGAGAAAATCGACGTTTCCTTGCCAGGATCCTGCCTGATAACGGTCACCAATTCCCACGTAAAGCACTATATCCGTTTTGGGCTGAACCAAAACAATGGATCCCCGCAAACAGATATCTTTGTGGTTGATAAAAGCGGCAATGTAGATATGGACGCTCCGATTATGTGGGACTTCGACCAGATCACGGATATCTCTGCCTTACCCTTGGACGAGACGACACTGAACATCACCGGAGGACGTTTTACCACAATTGCCAATAAAGCTGAGTCGAAGTACACCTATTATAGCCGAAACATAGCGATCAGGCGTTCCAATGTGCTTGTGGATGGGCTGGAACACCACGTCACCGGCGAAGGAGGCCATGGTGCGCCCTATGGCGGCTTCATCAATATCCGTGACTGTGCCTACGTAACTGTAAAGAACACCATCCTGACCGGACACAAAACCTACCGTACCATTGGTTCGGCGGGGAAGCCCGTCTCCATGGGCACTTACGACATTTCGGTCAACCGTGCCCTAAATGTATCATTTGTGAACTGCAGCCAGACAAATGATATCAACGACAGAACATACTGGGGAATTTTGGGTTCGAACTACTGCAAGAATCTTATTTATGACAATTGCACCTTTTCCCGGTTCGACGCCCACAAGGGGGTTGTCAATGCCACCATCCGCAACTCGACCCTGGGACACATGGGAATCAATGCCATTGGCAGCGGAGTCTTAACCGTGGAGAACACCACCATCCGTGGAAGGAGCCTCATCAACTTGCGCTCCGACTACGGCAGTACATGGCAGGGAGAAGTCGTCATCCGCAACTGCGTTTTCGTGCCTGCTGGAGGCAGACCTACCAGTGCCAGCCTGATCGGCGGTTCCAATTCCGGGCAGCATGATTTCGGCTACACCTGTTATATGCCTGAACGGATCACCATCGAAAACCTTCATATCGATGACTCCAATCATTCGGAGGATTACCAGGGTCCCTCCATTTTTTCAAATTTCAATCCACAAATGATCGACGATTCCTACCAGGAGAAGTTTCCCTATGTCAGAACCAGGGAAGTCATTCTCAGGAATGTGACCACCGCTAGCGGCAAGGACTTGAGGCTCAGCGACAACCCGTTCATGTTCAAAGATGTGAAGGTAGACACCAAATAACATGCTCTGCATGGGAGCCGCTTTTACCGGGGAATTGACCTGACCTGCAGGCATTGTTGCCCGCGTCAAGATTCTTAAATCTCATGGATAAAGTCAAACATTCATATGACGAGCTAATGTTTTCGAAGTAATTTGGTCATGAGCACGAACGGCTGCTTTTGGCCGAGGCTGCCATTCAGCAATCACTGATTAGCCGCAAGTCGGTATACTTTCACCACTCGCTCTAGGTATATCCCTGAAAAGCTGAACCATTCACTTTTTATATATCGTACGACTCCCATGAGTCCTATGTTCCGGAATTGGAATATCCCTGAATTGTCTAATTTTTGAGGATCAAACATACATATATAAAAAAATTATGTACAGGAAATATAAACCACTACATTTGTAGTTCATTTTAATATTTTAATCATGAGTAACGGAACAGTAAAATTTTTCAACAATGCCAAAGGATTCGGATTCATAGCCCCTGATGACGGGAGTAAAGATGTGTTTGTCCATGCAAATGGATTAACTGATGAAATAAGAGAAGGAGACAAAGTAACCTTTGATGTTGAGGAAAGTCCAAAAGGATTAAACGCAATAAATGTTAAAGTTGCATAATCGATTATTTAGGTTCTTTTAATGATCCATAGAGTTAATATTCATATCTGTAAATGATAGTACCACGATCGACTTATACGTGCACCTGGTGAACCTTAACTGGTTTCATTACATTCTTTAGTTGCTTCCCACCTACAATTGGTTTTACAGAGTGACATTGAACGGCCGCTTTTGGCCCAGGCTGTGTGAAAACGTAAAAACGGCCTCATGTAGCCTCACAAATGCCGGATAGTCTACGTTTGATCTTGATATCAACAATCGCTTTTATCTAAGCTGTTGTGGTGTTTTCACACAGCCTCGGCCGAAAGCAGATGCTCATCTTCAATTACAAATGGGTGTAAAAAAGTGCCCTGAGAAATACCAGGAAATGCTCATTCATTGGCAGCAATATGTAAATGAAACTTGAGTTATTCCATTAGACTAATAGTTATCCCTTTTATTTATTTGATTTCAGTATAAACACTTCTGGTTGAGGGTCTAATGGTAGCAAATCACGACCTAACAACCCAGGATGATCAGCAGGAATGAAAGTGCTTCGAAATACTTGATGAGGCATACTGCCGGGATCTCTTGGTTCTCCATTTAATTGTGAAATGTTTCCCCGGTAGGGCACCCAGTACTCCCAAACAATTTCACCCTCGGGAGTAACCTCAAAGCATCGACCTGCTGGTCCACAGGTGACAAACGTATTTCCATTTCCCATCCGATGAGCTCCGGAGACAAAACTCGCAAAGAATGACACTGTATCCGGGGCTACGTAACTCCATACCGGGTCCTCAGGGCCCAACCGCTCTCCGGCAATCATGATATAATTACCTTTACTGTCCTTCGGAGGGACAATTTCCAATACGGCGGAATAATTCAAACTATCGGGTCCCATAGGAATGTCATTATTAAACACCGTCAAATTGCCCTCCCCAGGCTTTCCTTCCTCAATCCATCGGATATCATGCTGGTGAAATAATCTGCGATCTGTGGTATCGGCCATTTGATAGTTTTTAGGGTTCCCCCAGCGATATAAAAAGTCTCCACCCTTACCGGACCTACCCCCACTATGACTAGCCGCTTGGCTTGTCGTTGTGCTATGATCGATAATGAAAATTTCACCCAACTCATAAGAGCTTAAGGCAATCTGATCCAGAGTCTCATTGTAATTGACGGCATTCATGTGATGTACATCACTCCAGCTGTTATCGACAGTAGCATTACGATGTTCTTTTCCATTTCGTTTCCTAAGAGCCAGGGTATCAGGATGCATCGGTTCAGGTTTTTGTGCCGAAGCATTGATGTCCAGCAGTTCCGGATGCTCAGCAGGATTGCCATAATTGGGCAGTTGGGGATCAGTGTCCTGGATCATATGATTCCAGCTGTGCCATTCCCAAACTATTTTGCCTCCTCTAGGCCTTGATGGTTTAATTTCAACTACCATGTCCGGCCAAATTCCAGCTTTTGGAGTGAATTCAGGATTTCGGCCTGCAGCAAGCGCCTCTTCTTCAGTTTTTACTTCCCAGGCGATAACCAAAACATTCCCGTTCGGCATTAGGGCAAGATCATGATGAGACAGACGTCTTTCGGAAGCGAGCTCATAATTCCATATCACGTCTCCTTCCCAGCTGATTTCTTGAATTCTTCCGGCATTACCACCAACCGTTGGAAACCCCGGGAAATCAGGATCTATGGCAGTCCGCACCACTGTACCACTATCGGTCAGATAGGAATGAAGAGATCGAAAATTTCCTTTCCAATCATGGACAACCTCTCCTTGCCTGTTGATGAGATAACTTAATACGGAATTGGGTACGTCGAATAATACGTATCCGGGAGTTATGCCGTCTGCACTCTTAATCACTCCACGAGGCACTCCCAACCCGCCCATATTGCGGTCTAGCTTGGCTTCATCACTTACGCCTGAGGATTCCTGATCAGGTGTAGTGCAAGACAGCCCTAGCAAAATAGGAATTAAGTAAATATGCCGGAATACATTTTTCATAATTATTAATCTCCTTATTTGATTTTCATAAGTTCAAGCAAAGCGTAACATCCATTTTTTACTTTGTGGGATAAAATAGTCCATCATTATAAAACGAGAGAAAATCATTCCCAGTCTCATCCAAGACATGCAATGCTAAAAAAAGAGTTACAATAATCCAAGCACAGGTAAAATTTGGTGCAATTCTCAATTTTATCAATGTCAATGTCCCAGGTTGTTACTGCGCTCTTTTATAGTGGCACTGGCCAGAATGAAGAAACACTCCTTTGGTTGGAAAAGACATATGATTCCCACGATACCGAGTTGACCTGGCTTAAAGTAGATCCCATGTTCAATCCGATACATGATGATCCAATGTGTCATGATTTGTTCCAGAAAGTGGAATTTCCAAAGTGAGCGTGAATGGCCGGAAACGGACCCAAAGCGGCCAGTCGCCAATCTCTTTTTAATGCACTTTGATGGTATTTTTCGTAATTTGAAATACTATGTCACAAACCCGCCAATTAGCTGCAATTATGTTTACCGATATGATAGGCTATACCGCCTTGATGCAGGAGAATGAACAACAAGCTAAGGAAAAAAGGGATAGACATCGAGAGGTTTTACAAGAGTCAGTTCGGGAGCATCAGGGGAAGATATTGCAATATTATGGTGACGGTACCTTAATAATATTTGGTTCTGCCATTGAAGCAGTTAATGCCGCAGTTGATATTCAGACTGAATTACAGATAAAGCCAAAGATTCCATTAAGAGTCGGTATACATACAGGAGATATAGTTTATAGTGATGACGGCATATTTGGTGACGGGGTAAACATTGCTTCAAGAATTGAGGGTTTGTCTGTTTCCGGTTCTGTTTTGATATCAGAAAAAGTACAGGATGAAATCAAGAATCATCCCAATCTTAATGCTAAATCCCTAGGGAAATTTAACCTGAAAAATGTAAAACGGCCCATGGAAGTATTTGCAATCGCTAATGAAGGATTGTCTGTTCCAAATCTAAAAGAAATTAAAGATAAGAATGGTACTGCCGACAAAACGATAGCTGTGCTTCCATTTGTCAATATGAGTGCAGACCCGGAAAATGAATATTTCAGCGATGGTATTACCGAAGAGTTATTAAATGCACTAACAAAAGTGGATGGCCTATTAGTAACATCAAGGACTTCATCGTTTGCCTTCAAAGGGAAGAATGAAGATGTACGTAAGATCGGCGAGCAGCTATGTGTCAATACCGTGTTGGAAGGGTCTGTCAGAAAGGCTGGTAACAAAGTACGTATCACTGCACAGTTGATAAATACCATTGATGGATACCATCTTTGGTCTGAAGTTTATGATAGAAAATTAGAGGATATCTTTGAAGTCCAGGACGAAATTGCAAGAATAATTACTAATAAATTAAGAGAAAAGCTGACCAGTGAAGGAAGTAAAGAATCATTGGTAAAACCGGCTACTGAAAACATTGAAGCCTATAATCTCTATTTAAAAGGGCTATATTATTGGAACAAATGGACGCCAGAAGACAGGAACAAAGCCATAAAGATCTACGAAGAGGCTATTGAAAAAGAACCCAACTTCGCGTTACCCTATTCCGGATTGGCCAATTGTTATTCGATTCTAGGTTCAACCGATCAGATGGATTCGAAAATAGCCTATCCGAAAGCGAAAAAGGCAGCCTTAAAAGCGTTGGAATTGGACAATAATTTGATGGAAGCTTACTTGTCATTAGCAACGGTGAAGCTTTATTATGATTGGGACGATGTTGCTGCTAATGAACTAATTCAAAAGGCATTAGAATTAAATCCAGGTACTGCCGCTGCGCACCAGAATTACGCCCTTTACCTTCTCATTACCGGTAACCTTACGGGTAAATTAAAAGAAGCCGTAAAGGAATCAGAAATGGCAGTACAATTAGATCCGCTGTCTATGCCAAATAATCTTTTTTTAGCAACGGTCTATTTCCTCAATCAGCAGCATGATAACGCTTTACAGCAATACGATAAGATTCTTGAACTGGATCCAAGGTTTAGAGCCGCCATAGAGGGTAAGGGTTGGGTGTATTCTATAAAAGGAGAGTGGAAAAAAGCGATTAAGTATTTTAAGGAATATCAAAAACTAACCAACAGTCCTTTGAAGGGCATTACAGGTTTGGGATATGCCTATGCAAAGGCCGGTCAAATTGCTAAAGCAAAACAAATCCTGAATAAATTAGGAGAACGAGAAAGCTTAGAAAAAGACGCCGCCATTTCAATGGATTACGCTTTAATTTATATGGGTCTACAAGATTACGATAAAGTATTTTATTATTTGGAAAAAGCCACGCTGGAGAGAATCATGCAGGATCGATTTGGGTTAATGTTTTTTAAATACCATCCCTTATTCGAAGATATACGAAAAGACGCTCGGTATGAAAAATGGATAGGAAAAGCGGGGTTTAAGAAATAACACCATTAGGCTTGAATCACCCTCATAAGCCCCAATGTACCATGAATGGCAAACATTCTTTTCATATTGTAAGCAAGCACATGTAAACTCATCTCTGTACTGACTTTTTCCAGGGTTTTCGTCAAAAAATGGGTAGAACCCATCCACGATTTAAGCGTTCCAAATGCATGTTCGACAGTTTGTCTTCGTATTCGTGATGCCTGAGGATTATGGTCCAGCCTCTCCTGCAGGGCATTCATATTCATCGGATTCAGGAATATATCGAAAGTCCTGTTTTTCAAATCGTCCGGCAGCCTTACTGTTTGATGTGTTGGTCTTAGGGACCATTGGCACAATGTCATGCTCTTCACAATCCAGTATTTCTTTACTACTGTAGTAGCCTCGATCTGCGTAAACCTCTGGGTTTTCTATGCCAGTGGCTTCTTTGGCTTTAACAGACATGGATGTTAACTGATCCCTGTCATGTCCATGGTTTGTTACCTCATGGGCAACAATAAGATGATTCTTATCATCAACAGCAGACTGAACGTTATATCCAACAATGCCTGTTCCTTTACCACTGGTACGCATCGACGTGCATCTGGGTCAGTCATCGATATTTGTGAGTCCGGGCTTTCTTTTAGCTCTGCGTCAATGGTATCTAATCGGTTCAATAATACTTTGGCCTCCTTCAAGCGGGTCTTTAGATGATCTACCCGGGCTTCGGGCAGGGCATCCCCCTGTTGATCAACTCGATCTAACTCTTCCAAATAGCGGGCGACTCGTTTTTCTGTTTGTGCAATTCTAACTTTGAGTTTTCGATCATTGAAATTGTTATCACTGCTATTAACGGCTTTAAATTTACTGCCGTCAACTGCGATTACAGAATCAGTGAACATTCCCATATACCTGCACAACACTACGAATTTGCTGCACACCTTTTTTATCGCTGGACCATTGTCTTTTCGGAAATCTGCAATGGTTTTAAAATCCGTACTAAAGTTGGTCAATTTCACATTGGGTACTTATTATTTATAACTACTGCCAGGGAGGGCCTGACCAAAAAAGAACTAGAAATGTATTCGGATAGTGGCAGCTTGTTCATGGTTGAAACGGGCATCCATGGGGTTTCTGCATTTCTATTTGGATGAGGCAAGCAAAAATAGTAATTAGTTTACAGAGGATCTCAATACCAATCTTCTCCCTTAATCATTTCCTGTTGTTCAATTGGCAGATCATTCAACTTATCTCGTAACCATGAGTGAAAATCCTGCGTAATAGCGTCGGTCCAACTACTGTCAATTTCGCCACCGCTGTAAATTCCTTCCCTAAGCCTGGCGTGACCAAATTCATCCTGGAGCCGGGTCCATTCTGATGTTTCCACTACCTCCAGAGCAAGATGAGCAGGAACAAATATGATGCCCTCTCTAAGTCCAAGCACTACATCGCCGGGCATGACAGCAGCACGGCCGATTACGATTGGTGTATTGTAACCAATGATCATGGTCTTGTCATAGGTAATGGAGTTGGATGGATCCCAATTTCTGTTGAATACAATAAAATCTTTGAGTTCCAATATGCCGGCAAGGTCCCGTGCCCCTCCCCAAATAACACATCCGGTACCTGTTTTCTGAGAAATAAAATTGGCTAGATTGTCTCCTATAAATGCTCCGCCGATCTGTTTGTCTAGTAAATCTACCACCAATACATCACCCTCTTGAAGTTGATCCATTATCCAGTGTTTATCCCTTCCTTCAAGTCCCCTTTCTTGTCCTTCCGATGCCACCACATCCGCAATATCAGGACGGTGGGGAAT
>PVMK01188546.1_pt1 | contig 97199 bp, 93 predicted proteins | sample 1853481 | NCBI WGS metagenome assembly PVMK01 (sample SAMN08533507, study PRJNA380276) | Marine sediment metagenome, whole genome shotgun sequencing project.
CCATGGGAGCACCCCACCGTCTCAAAAACTCGTAGACAATACCCCTGAAAAAGACCTCTTCAGAAATGGGGCCGATGAGACCTCCGACAATGAAAAAGAGGAGGATATCACCGGGTTTTGCCGGAAGATGGACATGAAAGAGTGTCAGCGGGTTCAGACCGATTGCAAAAATCAGGGCAAAGCCCAGGAAGGTAATTAGTCCAAAACCGGCAGACCAGATCAGCCCCCTTTTAAGGCCCGGGAGTGTCTTGGTCAGGGATAATCCAATGGCAGAGAGGCCTCTTCGCCGGATTAAGACAATCATTACGATCATCCCGGCCTGGAGAAGGCGCACCGCTCCCAATAGAATTATTGGGTTGTAAGCCCCCGGCCGTAAACCTACTCTCAAGACAGCTTCCACTGCAATGACCGCTGCAAGACATATGATCAGTGTCTTTATCTGGATTCTGTCTGCTTCCATCCGGTCGGCCTTAGGTCTCATCCTTCAGGCGGGCTGATGACATCTCTGCAGCCTTTTACAATTTCTGCGGCGGCCTGTCTATTCAGGGTGCCTATCTTTTCAAGGAGTCTTCTCTTGTCAACAGTGGCCATCTGGCTCACTACGGCGACACTTGACTTGGGAAGGTTGGCCGCCCCCTTTTTCAATCTCACATTTCCAGGTATAGCCGCGAGTTTCAGGTTTGAAGTTAACAGGGCAACCACGGTCGTCCGGATGTTGCTCCGGTTTAAGAGATCGTTTTGAATCACAACTGCCGGCCGTTTGCCGGATGGCCCGGAATCACCCGGATGACCGAATCTGACCCAGTAGATATCTCCTTGACCCAGATTTACCATGGCATTTCCTCCACATCCGTATTGGCTGCGATCGATTCTGCCATTCTGCGCTGTTCTTCTGAAACCTCCGGATCGTCGTAAACCCTGTTTATCTGGTTGATCAAGGCATCTTCTTTGATTCTTCTGAGTTTATCCGAAAGCGCTTCTGCGACCAGATGACTTAACTTTACATTATTTTTCAATGAAAAATCTTTAATGCCCTGGTATATCTCCTGGGGAATGGTCACGCTTACCTTTGCATATCCCATTATTAATCCTCCTGTTTATCTTATTAATAATCTTACTATAGCATATTATTAGAGGATTGTCAATCTGATTTAATTCCCTGTTCTGATCTTGACTGCTTCCATCCAAGCGCCCTAAGCGCCTTGTAGGCACGCCACTGGTCATACCAGTTATCTGACTCTTTGATTTTTTTAAGAAGCTCGTCCACAGGGCCCCTCTCCTGCCAGCGTTCAGATTCCAGGGTCTGGCTCGAATCTTTGTTGTCGATCTTTCCTGCATTGCCAAGGTAGACCGGCATCAGAAATAAAATCCCGGTTAAAAAACAGATTATTGCGGCCGCCACCGAGGACGCCCTTGGATCAAAGAAGCGGCATAACAACGACAGGATAACGGTATAGAGGAAAAGATAGAGGGTTATGGGAAATCCTATCAAGAGCGAAAGAAAGGTGAATTTACGGAAGAAGGAATATCTGTCCGTTTCTGAAGAAAACTGTTTCAGGATACTCGCCGGGGCTGAAAGGAAATCATTGGCAGTGGTCCTCAGAATCACCTCTCCATTTTCCAATATCAGGGTCCTCCCCTCTTCCTGATGGTACAGGTCAACCTCGCCATCTCCTCCCGTATTGAGATAATCGCGGGCGAGCAATTTCCTTTCCAACAGACTTTTAAAGGATCTCTTCCTGATCTGTTCAAGATTGCAGGTCTTGATGGTCTTCTGATCCAAAGGCTTGAATACCTCTGCGGGGTAGAGGGTGTATCTATAATAGAAATCCGTTATCCTTGTTCCTAAAGAATTGGACAAGAGGAGTTTGTCCCTGAGGTCTACAAATATATGGCCGTCCATTTGGGTTCCCCACAAACAGGCCAAAAGGGCTATGGGGATCAGAGGAACAATCCTGAAGAACCAGGGGCCCGGTTTTGTCTGCGGGGGCATCAATCTCAATGTGACCAAAAAGACCACCGCAGGTATCACAAGAAAATAGGCGCTCACCAAAGGGGAGAATCCTTTGAAGTTTGCTGCTGCAAGAGATCCGGCCCAGAGGAACAAGAGGAAAATCAGGGGGATGGTGTTGCGGGAAAAGAGGCGGTCCCAGACCAGACAGCGGCAAAGGAGATAAGAGAAAGACCGGCCCCCACACTCAGGGTAAAAAAAAGCCCCCCATAGAGAGCCGGACCAAATTCCTGCAGTCGATCCATAATCTGCTGGTTCGGCACTGCGAGATATCCGGCGTCATTTATGACTGTAAGGGTGCGGTAAAGGGCTTTATTGGAGAGATAGACCTGGAAAGTGGCTAAGACTTGTGCAGCAAACAGCCCCGCAAGGAGGGCCGCGGCAGGATAGCAGATGATTCGTGCCCTATTGATAGGTAACCCTGAAGACCTCTTCAATGGTCGTGATCCCGCTCAATACCTTCTGTGCCCCGTCCTGGCGCAGGGTGGACATCCCCTGCTCAACAGCCTGCTGTTTTATGGCATTGGCATCAGAGGTTTTTAGTATCAGATTCCTGACCGGTTCATCTAAGATCATCAGCTCGAACATGCCGGTCCTCCCCTTGAATCCCGTATCAAGACACGAAGGGCATCCCCTCCCCCTGCAGATCTTTCTCCCTTGAAGCATTTCCCGGCTGATGCCGATACTCTGCAGAGATTCCGCATCAGGCGTATATTCCTCTTTGCAATTCGTGCAGATGACGCGGACCAGTCTCTGGGCCAAAATGGCATTGACTGAGGATGTCACCAGAAAAGGCTCTATCCCCATGTCAATAAGCCGGGTCGTTGCGCTGGCAGCATCATTGGTGTGCAGGGTGGAAAACACCAAATGCCCTGTCAGGGCCGACTGAATGGCAATCTCGGCGGTTTCCAGATCACGTATTTCACCCACAAGAATTACGTCCGGGTCCTGACGGACGATGGATCGAAGACCCTTGGCAAAGGTGAGTTCTATCTTCGGATTGACCTGAATCTGGCCGATCCCTTCGATCTGGTACTCAATAGGATCCTCAATGGTAATGATGTTGATGGCGGTCTTATTAATAGTGGAAAGGGCCGCATAGAGGGTAGTGGTTTTTCCGCTTCCGGTAGGCCCAGTGACCAGAATGATCCCGTGCGGGGATTGAATAAGCCTGTCAAATTCCCCCAGGCGGTCAGCCGGCATCCCGAGGTCAGAGACATCGAGCAGGACATTGGTCTTGTCTAACAGACGAAGCACAACCCGTTCGCCAAAGGCCACAGGTATGGTTGAAACCCGGATATCGATATTTTTGTCAGCGATCCTGATCTCGATCCGGCCGTCCTGGGGCAGTCTTTTTTCTGCTATGTTCATCTTGGCCATAATTTTGATACGGGAGATCAGGGCCGATTGAATATGTTTGGGCGGAGAGAGCATATCGTAGAGGAGCCCGTCCACCCTGTAACGAATCTTGAGACTGTGCTGGGAGTGCTCTATATGGATATCGCTGGCCCTTGCCTTTACTGCCTGGGAGAGCATCAGGTTTACTAACTTTACAACCGGAGCATCGCTTGTATCTTCGAGAAGGTCCCCGGTCTGCTCAATCTCGGAGAGGATCTGACTGGTTTCATCACCGTGCATATCCTCGATTACCTGTTCGGCTGAATCGCGGCTCATGTCGTAGGCAAAATTTATAAAAGCGAGAATACTCCCATAAGGGGCTAAAACTACCTCTGCCTCTTTAAGGCCGGTAAGTAGTCTCAAATCATCTAATGATTGAAACAGGAGCGGGTCGTTGATGGCAAATTCAGCACCGCTGGAGGTAATAACCGGGGCCATTCTATGTTTTCTGAGAAACTGAATCGGAATCTCTTCAGCAAAGGATGTGTCTATGTCTCGAGTGGGGAGGGTTGTCAAAACCGGTAGATGGAACTGGATTCCGAGTGCATCTAAAAACTCTGCCTCAGTGACAGCCCCCTGCTGAATCAGGATTTCTCCTATTCGACCGCCCTTTTCTTCCTGGATCTTAAGGGCAGCCTCAAGCCCCTGCCCGGTAAGGCCGTATGTCTCTAATAATATTTCGCCGATCCGCCGATGACGCATGGGAGACCTTTTTCGGGTTGCTCGTTGCTGGTTGCTCGTTACTCGTTGCTCGTTGCTGGTTTGGGGTTGCGGGCCTTTGGATTGATGATTGTTGATTGATGATTGATGATTGAAAAGCCAACGGGTTTCAGGTTGCGCGTTGCGCGTTACGAGTCGACCAATGACCATTTAATGACTACCGGATGACCATTGAATGACGGCGAAGCCAAATACCCAATACCCAGCATCCAGTTTCAAGTTTCTAGTTTCCAGTTTCATTTTTCGGGCGCTGGCGCCTTCCCCTTCCTTTTATACATCTTTATAACCCCTTCCTTGATCGTCTCGATCTGGTCTTTCTTATCCTCAAAGATTTTTCTTGCCTCTGCCGGGTTTTGGATAATATGAGGCGTCAGGAAGACAAAGAGATTGGTTTTATCTATTCTTTTGGAAGTGCCCTTGAACAGCCAGCTGATCAAAGGGATATCCCCGAGGCAGGGCACCTTATAATCGATATGGATCGTTTCGTCACCGATCAGACCTCCGATGACGACCGTATTGGCATCCTTTACAATAACGGTGGTCTGGGCCACGCGTTTGTAGGTCGAAGGTCTGTCGGTTTGCGAGGTACCGATCAATCTCGAGACTTCCTGAAAGATGTTGAGACGGACAAAGCGCTCCTGGCTGATCTGCGGTGTCACCTTCAGGGTTATCCCTACGTCTTTGTATTCGTAGTTGGTGTAGTCCTGCTGTGCAGCTGTTACGTTTTGGCTGGTGATATAGGGAACGTTTTTACCGACATATATCTCGGCCTCTTCATTGTCCGTGGTCAGGATCTGCGGGGTTGAGAGGATATTGACTTCAGTATCCTGCTGGTATGCGTGGACAACGGCGGCCAGATTGGGGAACTTGACCCCGCCGATTTCAATGGCTTCAGAGATAATGCCGAGGGAAAACCCGCTGGTAAGGACACCTTTGGCGGCACTTCCGATCTTTGAGAAACCAGTGGGGCTTGATCCGGCGAAAACCCCCGCATTTTTCCCATCGTATGAAAATGTTTTGATCCCCTCCCATTCAACTCCGATACTGAAATCCTTCTCCACGTTCACTTCCATGATCAAGGCCTCGATATAGACCATCAATCTCGGGATATCTAATTTTGTGATAACCTCTTCCAGAACACGGTAGTCATCTTTGGTGGCCATAATCACGAGGGAGTTTGTTGCCTTATCGGCAACGATCCGGGCCTCCTTGGAGATCAGAGCAACCTTACCTTTTATTGCCCCGGGGGTCTTTTTTGAGGGAAGAGCGGTCAGGACTTTGGTAAGGTCTTCAGCATTGGCGTGCTGCAGATAGTAGACGCGAATATCCCCTTCACCCCGGGGCGGTTCCCTGTCTAAGAGCTTTACAAGCTTTTTGATCTTAACGGTATCATCTTCAGATGCCAGCAGTATCAGCGAATTGGTCCTCTCATCGGGTACGATCTTGATAACTACCACACCACGAAAGGCGCTTTTCGTCTTTACCCCCCTTTTCTGGAAGACTGTGCCCAAGGACTTTGCAAGGACGGTTGCCGTTGCGTACTCAAGCGGTACGACAGATAGCTCTTCCCCAACACCCTCCACATCGATCGCCTTTGTAATACTGAGAAGTCGTTTTATATTTGACTGGACATCGGTAACGATCAGGGTTCGTGCGGGGGAGTAGGAGACAATTACACTGCTCTTGGATATGAGGGGTGTAAAGAGTTTTTTTAACTCTTGAGGATCGGCATATCTCAGGGGGATCAGCTGGGTTATCACCTTGTCTTCAGGCCCGATAGCGCCTTCCCGCAGACGTGTTTCGACACTCTTTGTCCTGGCGCTCACCGCCGGAACGATTTTTATTATTCTCCCGGCAGGTACGGTGGTGTAACCATGAACCTCGAGTACCGATTCAAACACCTTGTACGCTTCATCCTTTGAAATCTTGTTGGGGGAGACAATGGTCACCTTTCCCCTTACCGCCTTGTCTATCACAAAATTCTTTCCGGTCAGTTCACTTATAAACTTGATAAATACCTGGATATCCACATTATCAAAGTCGATGGTGACATAGGGGTCGGCCGGTTTTTCCGTATCAGCCCCCTTCTCAATGGGTGTTTTATCCTGCGGGGGAGGCGTCACCGGTAATTCCTTTGGTGGTTTAGCCCTATTCACTTCCGGAGCGGAAACCCCCTGTTTGCGAAGCACCGGTGGGGCCGCTGTCACCCCAGGGGTGGACACAGGGGTTTTGGGGGAGACGGCTTCCTCGGCTTTTTGCGTGGTTTGAGGGGCCACGGGTGTTACCCCTTCCTCTCCTGCGATCCGCGCCGCTCCAACGGGCGCTGCGGTCACCATGATGCAGACTGCCACCCACAGGAAATATTGCAGATATTTTGTTTTTGAATGAGTCATAATTCGGTATTCGGTATTGGGTATTGGGTTATAAGGCCTAAGTTGGTTTTAAAGATGAACGTCCAGGTAAGCGAAGACTCCGACATCGAACATCGAACGTCCAACATCGAATAAAAAAACCAGGTAAGCGAAGACTCCGATGTCAAACTTTGAATCACCATTTCCTTTTCTTTTCAGCCGTTTTGATACGCATCACAGATATCGAACCTAGTTCGCTTCGCTCATTCCGCCTATATTAAGCTTTCACATTCAAAATTCGATGTTGGACGTTCGATGTTCGATGTTCATCTTTTATTATTTTTCTTTTTCAGATGACCTATCTTCACTATTCAATCATCTATCGACAATCCCCTTAAACCCTGCCAAATTGTGTAACTTCCCGAGATCTGCATCTTCCAGCGCCCATGTCTTGACCTCCGGGTGTATCGAAACCGCCCTCTTGAGATATCTCAGGGCCTGTTCCGGGCGATCTGTCAGGGCGAAGAGACAGACGAGGTTATAATAGGGATCCACATATCCCGGCTTCAAACGAATCGCTTTTTCAAATCTGCTCCGGGCAGCAGGGTAGTTCTCATCCTTAATAAGCAGCACACCGAGGTTATTCAATGCGACGACGTATCCGGGATCGGCAATGAGCGCCTTTTCATACCACATTTTTGCCCTGTTCAGGCGACCGCCCTTATGGTCCTCCTTCCCGCGTTCATAGAGCTCCATTGCATCAGGGGTCTTTTCATGTACCGGGCGTTGGACCGGCCCTCTTTTTTTTGGTACAATATTTGTCTCGACCTGAGGACCACCGAAATCCAACCACGAATAGGACATAAAAGCAAGAAAAAGGATTGCAAGCGATACAATAATCAACAGAATCGATTTTTTGCCAAGACCTGATTTTTTTGAACGGGACGATATTATTCCGCCATACTTTCCATAACGGTCATCTCTCTCTACCTGAGCCTTCTTCAAGGCCTGATGGATATAGCTCATGCGCTTACGCTCTAATTGAGGCCCCGGTGAAATAGAAAAAAACAGGGATTTTTCACGGGGTAAAAATTACGAATTTAGGAATTTAGGGATTGAATGTAATATTCTTTTTAAAGTCCAGCCGCAGACTTGTCCGCCTCTGGAGGATTACACATACTTGTCCAGCTCTGGCGGATTCAAACGGACTATCTAAATTATCCGTTCCAGCAACGAGTAACCAGCAACGCGCAATCCCGCTAAAGACGGGATCTTCGACTCGTAACCCGTAACCTACATTCCCTCAATCATCAATCAACAATCATAAATCATCAATCCAAATCACTCCGTCATCTGAAAGAGCAGGGCCATGGTCCTCCGGCCGACAATACCGTCCTCATTCAGGCCGAAGTCCCTTTGAAATCTTATCACTTCCCTGGAAGTCTGCTCATCAAAGACACCATTCGGCTCAACCGGATATCCAATGCTGTCTAACACCCTCTGAATCTTTAACACCGCCGGCGACTTCATCCCTCTACTCAAATATACATCTTTTTCTCCGTAGGGATAAACCGCTGAAACCGTTCCGCCCCAGTGGGACAGAATAAAATCTCTATTTACAGGCCGCCGGTTTCCTTTACCGTCTATGGCAATTACGCTGTTATAAGTTACTTCACATATCAACAGGTAGCATGGTCGAGGCACAGAGAGAGGTAAAAGCCCGGAAAGCTTCACACGAAAAGGCTTCTTAAACAGTGTAAAGTATTCCGGCGCCACTCTGAAAGAAACCAGCCCCAAATCAAAATCATCTGTATTCAGGCTCTCCTTTTCCTCCTCCCCGGGCCGGGGTCGGGTTTTTGCCCGGAAAAGATCGAAAAGTCCTGCGAGGCTTGATCTTTCATCCAAGAACAGGCCCTCCAGGCTTTTTTCACGCTGATTAACGATTGCGGGGCTTTTTACAGCCTCACGAGGAGCGGATAGCTCTGTTTTTAAAAATACCTCCAGGATATGGCTTCGGAGGTTCCATCCGGCAAAAGCAGCCGTAATCATCAACAAGATGAGCAGTATAATCGTAACCGGTGTTACGCCTCTTGGCCGCCCTTCCAACGTCTGCCCAGACCCTGCGCCCTCTCCCAGGTCCCTGATAGCATCTTTGACCATTGCTCTCGTTATGTTCTGCTTTTCACCGGTGTATGCAATAAGGAGTGCCCTGTCGCAGACCGCATTGATCCTCCTCGGGTTCCCAGAGGTATACTCATAGATTTTTTTGAAGGCCCTGTTTGTAAAACTGGGATTCCCGCTTCCTCCTGCCACCAAAAGACGATGGCCCACATATCCCTTCAGATCAGCAGGGCCAAGGGGCTTTAGGTCGTAACGCACGGTAATCCGCTCATTCAACTGTCTTAACGATGGTGCCGCCAAGACCCCTTTCAGCTCTGACTGGCCAACGAGCACAATCTGGATCAGCTTATCCTTTTCTGTCTCCAGGTTTGAAAGCATCCGTATCTGCTCTAAAACTGTATGAGAGAGGTTTTGGGCCTCGTCAAGAAGGAGAAGTGCATTGCCTCCACTGCTGAAATTTTCTAACAGGAACTGATTGAGCGCATCGATATAATCCTTTTTGGTCTCTGCCCCGGGCGCCATTTCAATGCCGAATTCATGATTAATTGTCTCCAAGATCTCCATATCAGAGATAAAGGAGCTGAATATCAGGGCGCTCTTTGTGTTTTCATCTATATGGTCCAGGAGGGCCCGGCAGAGAGTGGTTTTGCCGGTGCCGATTCCCCCTGTTATGGCAATAAACCCCCTCCGCTCATTAATTCCGTAGAGCAGATGGTCGAGGGCCTCTCTGTGATAACGACTCAGGTAGAGGTACTTCGGGTCTGGTGTCAGATTGAATGGATTTTCCTTGAAACCAAAAAAAGTTGTGTACATTTTTCTTTAGGGTTCCTGGATTGATGATTGTTGATTGTTGATTGAAAAGAACCGTGTTGCGAGTCGAAGATCCCGTCTTTAGCGGGATTACGTGTTACGGGTTCAAGTTTCAAGTATCCCCGCTTAAAAACGGAGTCTTCGACCAGCATCAAAGCCCAGAAGTCGGAGGGCAGAGGTCAGAAATCAGAAATCAGAAAAACGAGTGAACAGTATTCCCGCTTTCAGCGGGACAACCCGCAACCCGTAACTCGTAACTCGCAACCTACCCAATAACGTCCGGATCTCAATTTCCAGTTTCAAGTTTCAAATTTCCAACACCTACTTAAAACGATAATTTATGGTTTTAGGTTTGCCCCCGCGGCTTATTTCCATTGAAAGAGGCGCCCCCGATTCCAGGGCCTGATAAAAAGAAAAAGCATCTTCCGGAGTATTTATCTGTTTACCGTTTATCCTCTTGACAATGTCACCTCTCCTGAGCCCGAGTTTGGTAAAAAACGAATTCGCCTTAATATAGCTGAGAGCAAAACCGTCAGGTTTGCCATCCTTCAAATGTGGGCGAATCCGGGCCTGTGTCAACAGCTTATTAATATTTTTCAGGGAGTCTTGAATGTCTGATCGCGCTACAGTCAAAGTATCTCCACTGTGAACCGGCTTCACAGAGGAACTCGTACGACCCCCTTTCTTTGATTCAGGTACCTCCATCGACAGAATCTCATCTTTATCACCAACCCGCAAGACCACCTTCCCCCACAGGATTTTCCTGACAACCGCATTCTGTACAGAGTCTCCCACCCTATAGAGACCCTGTGTTTTCCTGCCGGTTTCCTCAATAACAGCACGGGCATTTTCCTCGGAACCGGTAACCGTCCCTAACAGAGAGATTTTGAGAGAGGTAGGCTCGAGGGCCTCGATCTCCTCTGTTTCCATATCCATGGGTTTCACATCACTGGTGGCTTCATGGGACGAGCCGAATAGATTTCGATCGACTATCACGTCGAAACTGTTCAATGGTTGCGGAACATAATGGGCTATACTCGGCGTTCTGACCTCTGCTATCTCCACCGAACTGATCTCTGTAAGCCGGAAACATATGGTTCTGTAAAATATATCTACACCAATATATATGAGGATAGAGAGGACAAGCAGATTAAATATGATATGGTAAAGATTTTTTTTCATGGTCTCAACGTGTTACGAGTTTGCTGTATTGAAAGATGAACGTCCAACATCGAACATCGAACGTCCAACGTCGAATGAAAAATCAATGTTGAATTACAAATGATTATTGCCTTTTTTTCAGCCATCCAGCGGCCAACACCCAGTTTCAAGTTTCAAACATCAAGCATCCAGAATCAAGCATCCTGCATCTTGCATCGTGAATCCTGCATCCAGTATCCAGCTCACCCCTTCAAAAATCTAAATTCAGGATCCCTGAAGGTCCCCCTGATAACAAATGAACGTTGTAAGTTTTTCAGGCTTCGTCTCAAGAATTTGAGAGAATTAGAGTCTCCTTTTAAATTCCCAAACAATCCTCCCAATGGCTCGATGGTTCCTCTCAAATCAAGTCTGCTTGCCGGGATATCATTGTTCAGGGTAATGGTTCCCGATAATTGGCCCTTAACAGCGGGGCCCTGGAGACCAACATCAGACAGGGTCACTTTTTTGTTCTTGAGCTTCATTTTCATGGAAAGCCTGTCAAACTGCAGGGATTCAAACCCCAAAATGGGCTGAAGGAGCTGCACACTCCCCCCTGAAATGTCAAGAACTGCCTCTCCAGCACCCGCTATTAAATTATTATACTGTCCAGTGTAGACAATGTCGCCCCCCAAAACCCCTGACACATCCCGGCCGATAAGCGGAGAAAGATAAGGATGACGACCAATACGGAGATCTCTCATCTGCATTGTGGCCGTAAAAGAGTCCATGCGTTCCTGGCCCTCAAGCCGAACATTGCCATTTATATTTCCGCCATAGGCATGAACGTTAAAATGATATACCTGGGTCCCGTGCAAAAATGCCCATGCTTCCGGTCTTAAAGACAAATTCTTCACGCTCAGCAGAGGCTTTTGAGGCGCCTTCTTGAAGGACATCTTTGCGCCAATAAGATTTACGCTCAGAGGAAAACCAGGACGTAGACTCTCTAATGAGAGGAGGATGCGGGGATTTGCCTTAGAAACAGCTGACTCTAAATAAGCAGCTATACTTTCTGAGGGGAACCTGTAATATAAAAGCGCGACTGTCAACAGAACACAGTAAAGAAGATACCCGATCCATTTTCCTTTTTTCCGGATTGCTTTTTTCATGGTACTGGATGCTGAATTCTGGATACTGGATACTGGAGATTTAATTTATTGGTCATTATCTTTTCGTCTTTTGTCCTTCGTCAAGTTACGGGTTGTGGGTTCAATCAACAATCAACAATCATCAATCATCAATCGTAATCACCTGCATGACTGCATCTAAGTATCCCGCTGCACCCTTGTTATCCTTGATGGAGATTCTCTTTATGCTTACAACATTTTCCGGGGATTCGATAAGATAAAGATAATCCACGAGCTGCTTTAAATTTATCTTGTCTAATTTCATTTCAACCATCGATTCTTTAAATCGGCCATTGGTGCGGGAGGCCGAAGGTTTCATGTATTTTATATGATTTTTCACCCTTGCCTTGCCTGCCGTCTGCTCAAGAAAGGAAAACAGGGTAAAGCTCTTAATACGACCCTTGAGATATCTCTGTATCCCGTCAGCTCCCCTCTTATAAGATTCGTATTCGCTTCGCAACCTCACGATCTCTTTCAGCCCATCCCTTTTTGCATCTATCCCTCTGCGTATAACTTCGCGTTTATCAAAAAAGGGGAAGATGATAAACTGAAACAGAACAAAAACTGCAATGAAGCAAGCGGCTAAGGATACAAGAATTTTTTCTCTTCTTCCGAGTTTCATAATTCGTAACCATTCATGGGTTCAAAGGTTCAGGGTTCAAGATCTCACCCCGCTTTTCAGCGGGACAACCCGCAACCTGTAACTCGCAACTAATGCCTCTCCGAGCCGTAGATCTCCGAGCCGGAGGCCAGTACCCAGTACCTAATACCCAATACCCAGTACCCAATCCTTAAATTCACTGTTTTCTCTTTATTCTTATCTCAAATCGGACACCTTTTCCTGTACGGTCAAGGTTGGCAGAACTGATAGTAACCCCGCTGAATTGAATAGAAGATTCCAGGTTATTTTTTATCCTGTCAACTTCGTTGAACGCATCGGTCTTGCCACTGATCCTCACTGTTTCCGTATCAATAACCATACGATTGACATGAACTTTCAGGGACGCAGGGATGCGCTGAGAGATCTCTTTAAGCAGATCGAGGACCTTTTTGCTTGTGCCGGCTTCAGGTCTTAATGAGGTCGATTGCTTCAGTTCCTTGACTTTCACCCTCAACTGCTGCACCGGATCAACGATTCTCGTCACCTCGGGGAGAGTTTGCTTGAATACAGATGTTATTTCCCTGTTCAATATCTTGTATTCCTTTTTCAATGTATAATAATCAATTACCATATCAGCCGCCAAAAAAGACAAGATTAGAAAAAGAAAAACTGCCATCTTTGGCGCCGCTTTTTTTAGCCCAAAATAGCCCCTTTTGCGCTCAAACTCCTCTCTCCTGAAATTGAAACCCTCCCCCCTCCTGGTATTTCTGAGCGCTAAGGAAAGTGGACCATTCATTAGGGCAGGAGACCAGTCCCTGACAATATTTCCTTCTATCCTGATCTTTTTATCGTTACTCATATCAAGCTGTTCTGCCGGCATGCCAAGGAATTGGCTCAACAGGCCCTCAGCATTAGGAGCCAAGGACCCTGCTCCGGTAAAGAAGAGTTTTTCCGGGCCAGAGAGAGTATCCTTCTCGGAGGCAAAGGCGTGCACTGTACTCCGAATGGTGGTGCTGATGAATTTGAAACATGCTTCGACCTCTTCGGGAGGAGGTGCCCCCAAATCACTACTGGTGCCGTTTTCCTTTGGGGTGGATTGAATGATGGAGGCATTGTTGGAGCCAAATACCCGAATCAGGGCAATGCTTCTGTTCAAACACAGGACCATGGTATTGCTTGTCTCGCCAATCTCTAACAAAAGGATGTGTTCAGGTGTTCCCGGCTGCCTCAACAACCAGGAGGCCAAAGGTGAGCATCTTATCTCTAACACATCCGGATCAATCCCGTTTCGTTGCAATGTACCTAAATATTCTGAAACAAACCCCCTGTTACATGAAGCAGCTAAAACTTCACCCCTGGCCAGGCCATCTGTCATAATAAAATCTATCAGCAGATCCTCTATCTGAAATGGCAGCATATTCTCCATTTCAAATGGAAGGGCCTGTCTGATTTTCTTCACGTCCTTAAAGGGCATTTGAACATTTCTGAATGAGACGTGGTCTCCGGGGATTGTGGTGAGATATCTATCACTCTTCAGAACAGGAGAACCGGACAGGGATTCCAGTGCCTCGTTCAGCCCGCCATCTTCAATCGCGACCCTGGCCCAGGAAAGGATCTGGGATCCCTTTAGCCCGGTCTTGACCTGGACAGCTATAATCTGATTCCCGGTTATATCAATACCTGTAATTTTACCCTGCATTATTCAACTTTCCAGGCCAATACCTGAACCGGCTTTTCGCCTTCCCTTTTGATTATCGCTGCCACCTTTTTAATCATAGCCCCAGAAATACCTGCTGATTCTATCTCAAAATAAGGGCTTGAGGTTTTGATCAGGTCAGATTCGATTGTCGTATCTGCCATCCCCGGGACCTTTCGGTACCAAAGAGGATCTTTCAGGTCATTCCCTTCATCAAGACGATATTCGATCATATCGCTAACCATTTCCATATCAATATCATCGGAAAGAGAGCTCAATACCAGGGGATCAGCCGTATTAATATTGATCTTGCCATCCCCGTAAACAGTCAGGTAATTCGAAATGCCGGGCACATGTTCATTGCCATGAAAAAGTTCCTTTGTTACGCCCTTTATAAGGAGCATCTGACCTAACGATTCAATGGGTCCATTTTTGCAGGAGTAAGGATTTTCTAAAGACTGATAATAGCCGTTTTCCGCCCCAAAACGAGTCACATCATCGTCCGGGTCAATCCAGTCCTTTATGGCATCTATCAGATTTTCGACCTCCTCGGAATCAACCTGGAACTGTTCGGAACTCAGGAACCTCATAAGGAGCATTTTCTGTGCTTCATTATATTTCCCATCATCAGTAATCAGCCGGTTAACCTGGATTTTCCCGGAAAGATCTGAAATTTCTACCTGAAAATGTCCGTTTTCAAACATGGTGATGGAATTAGAAGACAGCTCTTTTGCATTGGCCCAGGCCTCTTGCAGGGAATCAGAGTCGCTTGAAGAGGAGTCTTCAGAGAGGACCGCGAGGGCACAATTAACTCCTGATCGCGCAATAGCCCTGAGCCTTATGCCATCACGGAGGTTTGAGGATGAGTAGAGATCAGACCACATGGAGTTATTAAACTGTAGCGTCATCACGACTACCAAGCTGACGATCAGGATCGTGAGGATCAAGGCAAAACCTCTGTTGTCTTTGAGAATAGATTTCATTTCCCATCAAATCCGCAATCCGCAATCCCTCCGGGGCGTAGGCCCATACGGGCCGGAGGCCGCAATCCGCAATCCAAAATCTCACCCTCCCATCGGAATCTCAACACCTGTCATGAATTTATAAGGCGTATCCGGGTTCGTGCTGTCTGCAAATTCCATGGAGATGGAAACCCTTGAGGGGAGCTTTCCTTTTGATTCTCCCCCTCCGGAATCCCAGGTTTCGTGGGACTCGCCCTCAGAATCATAATAGGTAAAAACAATGGATGAAAGCCCCTCGCAAAGGAGCAGCCCTCCACTCTCCGCATCCGGTCTTTCATGCGATAAGGGTGTATCAGAGCGATAAAGTTCCAGGAGACTCTCCCCGTCTCTTGCTGTCACATAATAGACTATTTCAGTTGGTTTGGCGACAGGTTCTTCTTCTGAAAAGGTAAGATGTGCAAGAGATAAGAACCTTAAAGTCCCATAACTCCGGCCCATCAGCTCCTTTTTCTCTCCCACCAACATAACCATTGCGGGGTTAGCCTTGTCAGAACCGGGGGTTTGCTCCATATTAGCGATATACGCAGACTCCAGGTCTTCAGAGATCCTTTCTAAGGCTATACCGGCCATTTCACAAATATCTGCCCGGGATTCGGACTCATCTATTATCCTGAAAGTCCCTGTATAAGCAGCGAATATTGCCGAAGCAACAAGTGCAAACATGAATATGGCAATAAGGACCTCGAGAAGGGTGAAGCCGGGGGAAACGCGAAATTTGTCGTAGCGAAGCGTAGATCCCGCCCTAAACAAGATAGCGGCGGGGAAATTTGAAACTTGAAATTTGAAACGCATATCCCAAACCCCATCCACAGATTACGCAGATTTTCGCAGATTACTCAAACCGGGCATCCAATATTCAATCCCATGGTTTTATTCTTTTCAATCATCAATCAACAATCATACGTCATCAATCCTCAGGTTCCGCTATTGAAAGAATCGATACAACCTGAGGCGATATCGGTAGAGCTCATCCGCTCCCCAAAAGACCTCCAGGTCGATTTGTTTCAGACGGTTTGAAATCTTTTCAGCCCCGTCAAATAAAACCTCGTTCACCGACAATTGCCATGTATAACCGGGAAACTCATCTCCAAAATCGCCAGAATCGGAGTTGAGATCCCCCTGGTCTTTGACCGCTTCTATTTCAGCCATTTTTCCCTGCGCCAGAAGGGCAGCGGTCCTGTTAAATCTCGATTCACCGGCTAAGGAAAGTCCCTGAGACTGGGAGCCTAAGACCGCCATAAAGGCAATGGCGATAATGGCCACAGCTATCATCACCTCAAGAAGGGTAAAACCGCGGGGAGCTTGAAACTTGTCGTAGCGAAGCGTAGATCCCGCCCTAAACAAGATAGCGGCGGGGAAACTTGAAACTTGAAACTTGAAACGCATATCCCCAATCCCATCCGCAGACCCGCCTGCCTCTGCGAGGCATAAGCGGGCAGGTTGCATAGATTACCCCTATGAAATAGAAAAACAAAAGGCATTTCATGGGGCAAGCACAGATTTTCAAACGAAACCAAAAAGGCCAAAGCTCGCAACCCCGCCTAAAAACGGGATCTTCGACCCGCAACTAATACCTAATACCCAGTACCTAATACCCAGTACCTAATCCGGATAAACCGGAAAAGTGCCTAAAATGTCTAAAGTGAACTAAAGTGCCTAAAATTGATGTTTGTTTTTTATTCGATGTTGGACGTTCGATGTTCGATGTCGGAGTCTTCGCTTACCTGGATGTTCATCTTCCACCAGAAACCAGTAACGAGCAACCAGCAACGAGTATCCAGTATCCAGCCCCCCTCAATCATAACCCACATATTTATTAATCACCTTCACCTTACCCAAAAAAGGGCTCAGTTCCAGGGTAAGCTTTCTGCCATCTTCGGAACTCAAGTGTATGGCTGACTTCTGTGTATAACCCCTGCGGGTAAACCTGATCCGGGTCTCCCCTTCTACTATCTTTCCCTCGCCTTTTATCCAGACATCATCAATATGAATATCGGCAGGGAAATTCCACCCCTCTTCCCTCGCAACTGTTCTTTCTTCATCGGTCATGGACCCATAACTTACCCAGAACCTGTTGGCATTAAGGTCAAAATGAAGAACATAATCCCTTTGTTCCCTAATCGCCTCGTTTCTCAAGTTGCTGATTATACCCATCATCTTGCGTGCAGCGCTCTTCAGGTTGTCTGACAGCAAAGCATTTCGAAGCCGGGGGGCGGCTAAGGTCAGCACCAGCCCGATCAGCACAATCACAACGATGAGTTCCACGAGGGTGTAGCCTTTTTTGTCGAAGAACATAAACCCTCCTGGTCCATGCAACCCCGGCCAAGTGGTCAACCCGTAACCCGGTGGCGTTTCAATCAACAATCATCAATCAACAATCATCAATTGAAAAACCCTCTAATCCAGTTCCCAGCTATTGATATCCTTGTCTTTGCCCTCTCCGCCTGCCTCGCCATCAGCGCCATATGAGATGAGATCATAATCCCCATGGGCACCTGGACTGAGATAGATATATTCATTATCCCACGGGTCTTTGGGAACCTTCCCCTTTTCCAGGTAACCTCTTTCTCTCCAGGACCTGGGAAGTTCTCCCACCGTGGGAAGTTCCACAAGGGCTGAAAGACCCTGTTCCGTGGAGGGATATGCACCATTATCCAGCTTATACAGCTTTAGAGCGGTCTCCATGCTTTCTATCTGAATCTGGGCCTTCATCTGTCTGGCCTCTTCAGGCCTCCCCATAATTCTCGGAATAATAAGCCCTGCCAGTACCCCGAGAATTACAATGACCACCATTAACTCGATCAGTGTAAAACCGCCGTTACTTCTTTTTCGTCCATGCATATTGTTTCCTCCATTAACTCTCGTTTTCAGTCCCTTAATTAATTCCTTAAACCTTCCCCAAGGCGGGATGATCCCAGTCCCGCTGGAGCGGGACTATGCGGGTAAGTGAGAGAATGTTTTTCACCGCCCGCTTCGCTCGAGACGCAGAGTGCGCAGAGAGAAAATATGTTTTCTTTTCTGTTGAGAGGCCAGAAAAGAAAAGATCTACAGCATGATAGTGGTCAAGGTAATAGCTGTGCACATAAGAACATGCTTTTGAATAAAATGACTGTGCCGGGTTTGGCCTGTTGCTATTTGTTTTCCTTCCTCTCAAAGGAAAACAAATCAAAGAAGAAACTCTGCGTTCTTTGTGCCTCCGCGGTAAGAATTATTTTGTCAAAGACCCTTTTAGGGTCACCATTCAAGCCACCCTTTTTAGGGGTGGTGGTTGACTCCTCAATTCTTGAATTCGCAATTCCGGTTTATCCGGGTTAGCTTACCGTATCATCTGGTTCATCTCAAAGATGGGGAGGAGGATTGAGATAACGATAAATCCAACAGTCAAACCCATAAACAGAATCATGACCGGTTCCAGCATAGAGGTCATGACAAGGGCCTGTGATTCCACCTCCCCTTCATAAATATCTGCGATTTTGTTGAGCATGCCCTCCATTTCCCCGCTCTGTTCTCCTGCTGAAATCATCTGTATTGCAATGGGAGGGAACCAGCGGCTCCGGGAAAGTGACACGGCAAGGGCCTTGCCCGACTGGATTTCAGCCATGGAATCGTCAATGACCTCCGCAATAAGCGTGTTGCTGACAATGTTTCTGACTATCCCGAGGGCAGGGAGCAGGGGAACACCATTTTCAAGCAGGCTGCCCAGGGTTCTCGAAAATCGCGCCATTGCTGTTTTGGTATTGAGCGGACCCATAACAGGGGTCTGGAGTTTTAGGCGGTCCCATATATGCCTCCCCTTAGGCGTCTTGATTAACCTCCTTATCAGCAGAACAGCGCATCCCAGTCCTCCGATAACAAGCCACCAGAAGGACTTAAGGAAATTGCTTACCCCTATGAGTATCAGGGTAGGAAGAGGCAAACCTGGTGCATATCGTCAAAGATCTTTGTGATATTGGGCACAATAAACGTGATGAGAAAAAAGAGGACCAGGCCGCCTATTAAAAGCATGAAGGCGGGATAAGCTAAGGCCGCTTTCAGACGACCCCTCAAAGCCTGCTGATGCTCCGTCAATTCCGATAGTCTATGGAGGACCAGATCAAGGGATCCTGATTCTTCCCCCGCCCTGACCATGTTGACATAGATCTGCGAAAAGACCTTGGGATGCCGGGACAATGAAAATGCCAGGCTATTCCCCTCATTTACCGATTCCTTGATCTGAGCCAGAATCTTTTTAAAGAAGGTATTCGGAACCTGCGATATCATGGCATCCAAGGATGCAACGAGTGTGATCCCTGCCCCCAACAGGATAGCGAGCTGCCGGGTGGCAACAGAAAGATCTGCAGGCCTGACCCGCTTAAAAAAGGTAGAAATGGAAGTCTGGTCCGGAGCCGGCTCTCCGGGCGTAGACGACGTTTCTTTCAATTCTATTGGAAAGACACCCGATCCCCTCAACTTCTGCCTGGCCGCGATCGGGCTGTCAGCATCAATAATTCCATTCTTGTTTTTGCCCGCCCTGTCAAGGGCCCGGTATTCATAAACAGGCATGGGATTCGATTGCGGATTTTGGATTGCGGATTGCGGATTTAGTCCTGAGTTTTTTCATAATTAAATCAGGTGGCTCAAAGGCGCAGCATCATTTCTTGTGTGGCAAGGAGTTAGGGCCCCTTTCTTAATAATAAGATGTTAGCAACACCTGCTGTTTGTGTCAACTCGGAGTTCCGGCAGGCAATTCCCATGATAGGGAGATTGGCGAATAAAATACTTGAGCATATGGCAGCAGGCTGATATCGTGGAAGAGGTTAAAGGGTTCAAAGATTCACGGTTATTTTCCTACGGAGCTAACATGGAAATTATAACGGATTATCTGGTTATTGGGAGCGGTATCGCCGGGCTGAGCTTTGCCTTACAGGCGGCCAGAACAGGGAGAGTGGCTATTGTAACCAAGAAGGAAAAAGCAGAAGGGTCGACCAACTATGCCCAGGGCGGCATTGCCTCGGTATTTGATCAGGATGACAGCTTTGATCTACATATAAAAGACACCCTCAAATCAGGTGGCGGTCTCTGCCATGAAGATATTGTGAAGCTTGTGGTAGAAGAGGGTCCTGAGAGAATTAATGAGCTCATTGCCATGGGGGTCTGTTTTTCACGCCAGGGAAAAGAGGGGAAGCACCTTGATCTGGGCCGCGAGGGTGGACACTCGAAACGTCGAATAGTCCACACCAAAGACATGACAGGCCGGGAGGTAGAACGTATTCTGCTCGATCGCGCAGAAGAGGAAGAAAACATCCAGATCTATGAAAACCATATGGCGATCGATTTAATAACAAAATCCAAGTTGATCCGACGCGGGATTATTGCCACCGAAACCAGTGAGACCTGCTGGGGAGCCTATGTCTTGGACGTGGAACGAGGGGAAATCATTACCTTCCTGTCTAAAATTACGGTCTTGTCATCCGGAGGCGCCGGCAAGGTATACCTGTATACGAGCAACCCTGATATTGCCACTGGAGATGGGGTTGCCATCGGGTATCGTGCCGGAGCCAAGATCGCCAACATGGAATTTGTCCAGTTCCATCCCACATGTCTCTATCACCCCCTGGCCAAGAGCTTTTTGATCTCCGAGGCCGTCAGGGGAGAGGGAGGCGTGCTTTTGGATAAAAAAGGGAACAGGTTCATGGAGAAATACCACCCCCTCAAGGACCTTGCATTCAGGGATATTGTTGCGAGATCTATTGACATGGAGTTAAAAAAGAGCGGGGAGGAATGCGTCTATCTCGATATCAGCCATAAAGACTCGGGATTTATTACTGACAGATTTCCCAATATCTATGAGACATGTCTGAATTACCAGGTTGATATTACTAAGGAACCGATTCCCGTGGTCCCTGCTGCCCATTATATGTGCGGCGGCCTCCTCACAGACGAGCACGGAAAAACAAATCTGAGCAATCTATACGCAATTGGTGAGGTCGCCTGCACAGGACTGCATGGGGCAAACCGCCTCGCCAGTAATTCACTCCTTGAGGCCCTGGTCTTTGCAAGACGGGCTGCGCTGACATCGGCTGTCGAGATGGAAGGCAAGAGGGACAAACCCTTTCCCAAGGCCCCTCAGTGGGACCCGGGGAGCGCCACAGACAGCGAGGAAATGGTGGTTGTTTCACATAACTGGGATGAGATCAGGAGTTTTATGTGGAACTATGTGGGAATTGTGAGGACAAACAAGCGGTTGGCACGGGCAAAGACCCGGGTCGAAAGTATACAATCAGAGATCAAGGAGTATTATTGGAATTTCTTAGTAACCCAGGACCTGCTCGAACTGCGGAACATTGCCTTGGTGGCCGAGTTGATTATCAGCTGCGCCTCCCTCCGAAAGGAAAGCCGCGGACTCCATTTCAACCTGGATTATCCATCGCAGGACCATGTTCACTGGCTCCAGAACACGGTTCTGTGGATTTAAAAATGCCTCTCTCTCATGAACCCGAGCGCCTGCAGACCGGTCTTTATCACTACGAAGGTAATGCCGGCGCCTATGATGCCGAGGGCGACATAGAGGAGTCCAAAAAATATCAGGTATTCAATATTCCACTGCCATTCAAAGGAAAACGGTGTCATTGTATTTTACTCTCCACTATTCCGAGACCTTTGCAAAACGCCCCCTTTCGAAGTCTGCGCTTATCTGGCCAATCTCGGCGTCAGGCTCAAATTTCAATCCTCGAAATATTAAATATATTCCTGTGGTTGAAATTTTCACCTTCCTTGATCTTGACCAAAATTGAACATTTTTCAAAGATCTCTATTCTGTAATAGGGTTCAGTTCTCTCTCTTTGGGGAATATGGGTAGATATCTGTAGGCGGCGGAAAACAGTAAGAATCCATACCCGACCACAGCCATTCCGATACCCCATTCCTGCCACGTGGGGAGATAGCTCCAAAACCTGTCAAAGGGCATTACAGGTATTGCCAGCGTTACTATAATAAAGAGGAAACGGTTTAGGACAATCCCTGTACAGTTTAACAGGCATGCAGTGATGAGTAAGCCCTGGTTCTGCCTCGCCTTTGGTGTCATAAGGATAATCGCAGGTAAGATGCCGCAGAAAATCATTTCGGCTACAACCAGATAGACTCCGTATGGGCCTTCCCTGAAGAAGCTCTCAAATGTCAGCCCTGACCTCGGGACAATACCGTACATCCAGCCTAAATAATCAAAGATCTTCAAGACCATGTAAAAAGAAAGTAGCCACGCCGAAATCTTTGCAAGGAGCTGAATGGCGCTGTCAGGAACAAGTTTTTTCCGGGCAAAGAATTCGGTCAGTTTCGTGCAGAGGATGGTGAAACAGGGCCCGCAGGCAATGGCCGAGAGAACAAAGAGGAAGAATGTCCACGGCCAGATATAAAAACCTTCCCTCGCTGCAAAGGGCCTCGCATACATCACACCAAACATGCCGCCCAAAGACCCCTGGTGAAAGAACGACAGGAAAGTTCCGGTTGCAGCAAAAACGGCCATGATTTCATGGAGGTTATGTCCAAAAATCCGGAGTTCTTTTATCTCTTCTAACTTTCTGTTTTCTAAAATAATCGGTATGAATTCTATGGCCAGCACCATCAGATAGGCGGTAATACAGAAGGACACTTCAACCAGCATGGAGTGTATATTGGCGTGCCAGAAGATGAACCACCCCCTGATCGGCTGGCCAATGTCGATACCCAACATGGCAATAGCGCCTGAATAGCAGATAAAGCCTATGATCACCGCGGGTTTGATGATATTCTTCAACTCCTTTTGACCCATAACATAGGTAAGGAATCCGGTGAAAAATGCGCCGGCGCCTAAGGCGATTATTGCCAGATCAAATACGATCCAGAGGGCAAAGGCAAAGATATTGCTCATATTTGTCTGGTTCAACCCCTTCCACAGGCATAGAAAGGCCGATAGCCCACCCCATGCCAGGAGGGCTAACCACGGCAGGGTCCAGAAAAAAAAGGCCCATGTGGAACATCTCTTAACTCCATGCGGTAATAATGGCGAATCCATTACTCGTCCTCCTGAAACCATCTGAGATCAAAAAAAGTGTGGAGTGCGTAAAGTTGTTGAATTTTATCTATTTTAAATAAGCAAATGGAGTGAAGCACCCCCTTAACTTTAGTTCACTTCAAACTTTAGCTCACTTTTAACTTTACTCGTTGGTACTAAAACTCATCGCGTCCCGGTTTTGTAGACCATTCCTCTTCCGCCCAGGTCTTATTGACCACTGGCGTATATTCGCCGGGCAGGAAATTGTCGCCTAACTTGCGAATCCAGTCCCTGCTGGAGTGGTAATAGACCTTCGGATCCGTACCGATCCGCTCCAAAAGTCTGAATGTGAAGGGGTGCTTTATGAGTTTGGAGACTTCATGCTCGGGATTATTCAGATCCCCGAAGGTAATGGCCTGAGCCGGGCAGGCCTCTGTGCAGGCGGTAACGTATTCACCCTCTTCAATCTCCTGCCGGTCCTCGGCATAGGCTAAGGTTTTTGCCCCCATCAGCCGCTGATGGCAAAAGGTGCATTTTTCCACAACACCTCTCATACGGGGAGATACCTCTGGAGTCAGATAGCGGTCCATTCCCTTATCCTGGGGAAATACGTCCCACCAGTTGAAATACCTGGCGCCATAGGGGCAGGCGGCCTGGCAGTACCTGCAGCCGATGCATCGGGTATATATCTGGCTGACGATCCCGGTATTGAAATCCAATTTCGTGGCAGTGGCAACACATACGGAAACACACGGTGGGTGATGATCGCAGTGCATACACGGTCTGGGAAAATAACTGACCTCGGTGTTTGGGAACTCTTTGCCGTTTGAGATCTTGTAAAGATTCATCCAGGTGATCGTACGTTCCTTGTCCGATTGGTCAGCCCTCACTGCAACGTTGTTTTCGGCTGCGCAAGCGACCATGCATGTTCCGCAACCCGTGCATTTGTCAATATCGATGACCATGCCATACTTATATTTCCCGTGGTCATTTGATTTTTTCATGAGTTACCTCACTAAAGAGATCGTCAAATAGTTGAGTCGTTAAGTCGTTGAGTTGGAAACTTAGTCTCGCCTCAGGCGGGACTCAACCACTTAACGAGATCTGCACTTAAACCTTAACTAACTTCACCCGAGTATCCCACCAGACCGGATAGCCGCTTATGGGATCCTGCCCTGCCTGGACAATATTATTGGGATTCACACCCTTGTCCTTCAGAAACTCGTCATAGGCGGTATGCCCGAACCCTAAGGGTAAATAGACAATACCGGGCATTGCCCCTTCAGATAGATTTATGCGTACCTGCACTTCTCCGGCCGGCGATTTGACAGCAACCAGGGCGCCTTCTTTCAGGCTGTATCTCGCAGCTGTCTTGGGATTGATAGCGGCAAAGGATTTATCCTTTAAAAGCTGGTTTTCAAAGATTGTCTTATACAGAAAAGGTGGGCTTGGTATCCACCCGCTGGCCAGATTGATCATCTCATAGGGGAGCATCTTCAGCGGGTATACCGAACTATCAGAGCCGGTTTTCGGGGCCTCGTAATGGGCCATACAGGCCTCATCGTCTGTTACGGCAATCCCCATGTTTTTCAGGGCCGCTTTTTTTGATATTTTATTTGAGTAATTCTCAATGGCCTGGGCAATCAACTTGCTGGAAAATTCGAATTTTCCGCTTGGTGTGTTGAAGAGACCCTTCCAGCTCCTGGGTGAACTCACAGGGCGATACCACATGCCCCCGGACTGTATTCCCTCCCACATCTCATCAAAGGACTCGTACTCCGGTTTGGGGCCATTTCCCGCTGTTTGCCTCTGCCAGGCAGGGGTATCAGGATCATAGCTCACAAGTCCTCCTCCGGCATCAAAGAGCCCTTTTGCCCTTACCTGGAGAACCTCTTCGAAATTTTCCCACGGAAAGGCGGACCCCACCGATTCATCGATCGCTCTGGACAACTCTATAACTGTATCTCCACTGTTTTTCGTGTTGTACAGGGGCTCTACCACCGGCTTCGACAAGCCGTAAAGGGGATACTGCAAGCCAGTTGGCCAGACAATATCATCTACCTTTTCGAGATAGGTAGAGTCAGGGAGAATAAAATCAGCCATATTGGCCGTCTCATCACGGTAAGGGGAGAAACTGACGATAAACGGGATTTTTTCTAAAGCCCTTTTGAAGCCGCCCCCGTCAGGAAGAGTAAAGAAAGGGTTTGCCGAGAATACGAGGAGTGTATCCACAGGAGATTTGGAGCTCTTGTTAATGACCTCTGTAAAATTGTTGATCAAACTATCGGAAAAGGGATAACGCATGGTCCCTGCCTGATCGAGCCTCGGGGTCTTGAGCCCCTTACTCGCAACAGCATCCACTTCCAAGAGAGGAAGATTGCTTAATGGAATGGGGTCGGGCAGGAGGACACCCCCGGATCTGTTAATGCTCCCTTTCAGGGCATTTAGACTCTGAACTGCCATAAATTCATACAAACTGCCGTTCAGACTATCTTTCCCTTTGCCGTAAACCGCAACCGGGGTCTTTGCGCTGACAAAACCCTTGGCCAAAGAGACAATGGTTTTCGGACTTACTCCTGTTATTTTTGCCACCTGTTCGGGGGAGTATTTTTCAAGGACTAACGTCTTGAACCCGATATGATTTACCCCATCCAATGATCTCCCGTCTTCAAAACCGGAAGAATGGTCAGATACAAACTGGGAATCATACTGCCCTGACTTTATGATCACATGAGCAAGACCAAGGGCCAGAGCGCCATCGGTCCCGGGTCTGGGGGCAACCCACATATCTGCCTTGGACGCGGTATTTGATGCCCTTGACTCTACCTGTACAATCCTGGTTTTTTTCTTGGCCGGATTGCCATCGTGCCACATGCCCCACGCATTCATTACCCTGCCCGGCGCTCCCCATCCCTCAAGGAGGCCAGCACCGAAGCTCAGGACATAATCGGAATTTTCAAGGTCATAAGCCATGGGGGTCAGTGTCCCCTGCATGAGCAGGTTCCCCATACGGTAGGTGTCATTTATGGAAGGGGGTCTCACATAATTAGGGCTTCCCATGGCCCTCATCAGCCGTTTGATCAAAACCGATACGGTTGTCCCCTCAGGATTACCGTCCACGGCAGCAATTGCCTCGGGCATTCCTTTCTTGCGAAGACCTGAAATTCTGCCGGCCACCATGTCAAATGCCTCACCCCACGATATTTCCGTAAATTGACCCGCACCCCGCAGACCAACACGTTTCATGGGACCGGTAAACCTCAGAGATTCATCGTAAAGCAACTGGAGCCCGCCCATACCTACCGGACAGACACCTCCCGGGTTCACGGGATAGTCGGTGCGGCCTTCAATCTTTATTGCCCTCTCGTCCACCTTTTTCACCGCAATACCGCATCCGCCGGGACAGAGATTGCAAACCGAACTGACATCAGAGAACTCCCCCGTTGAGGGAACCGGCACCCAGGGCCAGTTTTGAGTCCATATGGCTATATCATCAGTGATTTTCCAGGGAAGCGGGGTTGCCTGAATACCCGCTACCCCGCCAATGACAGCCGCGATAAAGTTTCTTCTGGTTAATTTCATAGTCCTTATCCCCTATTTGTGGCACACAAAACAGGCGTTGTTCTGTTTCTGGTCCTTCTCCGTATGGCACCTGGCACAGTCATCCATCTTCATACGATCGGAGAACTTCTTATTCCAATAAAAACCGGAAATCCGTTTTCCCCAGATATCCCTGCTGTAACCGGTCAATCTGTTCTTCACATATAAAGGCAGCTTTTCGTTATCGGCAAAGTCCCCGTGGCAGGTGGCACAATCTATATTACCCATTTTAACGTGGGCGATATGGGAGAAGTAGACGCAGTCAGGTTGCTTAGAATAGACAAACCAGGGTATTTCTTTCTCATTGGCGACATATTTTGTCATCAATGTTTTTTCTGCAGGGGTCTCACCAAGGGGGGATTCGGGATCATCGTGGCATTCCGTGCATTTTTCCAACTTCGGGATGCCGGTAAATGTGCCGTCATCGCGAAATGAATGGCAAGAAAAGCATTTCTCGTCCTTTGTTTCTCCCTCTATGCCGTCTACCCTTTCAGAGTCGAGATGCAGGGCATGATTAAAATTGATCGGCTGGGGGTGTTTGGAATAGAGCACTGCTGGAAAGACGATCCATCCCACGATCGAAGCCCCGATGAGGCCTAAAATGAAAAAACCCACATCTTGAGCAAGAATATTAATGTTCATCCAACGTGGGAAAAAACCAGAAGGGGGACGGTCCCCGCCTCTATCAGAAGACTTCTTAGGTGAATTCTCTGGATCTTTCATAATTGTTAAGCCTCTTACATCGAGTTTAGGGTTGATTGACTAAGGGGCCAACAGCTTTTGCGTATTTATCTGCTGCCCCTATCTTTGTCAAGAGAAAAACTCACTTCTCATCAGTCCTAACTCACTTCTTAGAACCTCCTTACCCTTTTGCGTCGCCTTTTGGCTGCCTTTGCCTGTTTCTTCTTTTTCTGAACACTTGGTTTATCATAAAAGCGTCTTTCCTTGATTTCGGAAAAAAACCCTTCTTTGGTTAGTTTTCTCTTCAGATCCCTAATCGCCTTTTCTATCTGATTATCACGAACTACAACTTTCATATCTAAATATCCTCGTTTACTTTGATGGTCTCGTAAAAAGTCTCCAAGGCCTTTTTACGAGAGTGTTTTGCAACAAAAACAGCACCTCGATCGCAATTGAGATGCTTCCATTTCCTCTAAAAACAAATGTGCCTTCAATGGTATGATATGTCACGCTACAGGCATATGCACATTTGATTTTACCTCTTCAATTGTCATGCAGGTTAAAAGACTCTCATCAGTTGTGGGGGGAATATTAAATCGACACGGACCGGAAGCCCTGATGAAACACGATTGCGATGGAAAACTCCCGATCATTTTTAATCACCCCCTTTGCCTTTTTTCCTATTAGATACTAACAACCTTATTTCCTGAGGAACCTTTTGTCAATCTTTTTCTTGGCTTTCAGCCCCGAAGGGCTAATTTAGCTACCGCCTCAATATGATAGGTATGGGGAAACATGTCAACAGGCTGTATTTCAAGGACTTTATACTCGCTGGTCATCTCGGACAGATCCCTGGCCAAGGTGGCGGGATTGCACGAGATATAGACAATTTTTTCAGGAGATAAGGCCATGGCCTGGGCCAATACATCCTTGTGCATGCCTGCCCGAGGGGGGTCTATGATCAAAAGATCGGGGCTAAAGGTTATGTCCGCCAGCTTTTCCCTGATATCACCGCATATAAATCGGCAGTTCTCAACCCCGTTTTCCTCAGCATTCCTGACTGCGTCAGTTGTAGCGCTCCTGCTGATCTCTATTCCGGTGACGGCCCGGACCCTGTCAGCGAGAAAGATAGGGATGGTGCCGGTTCCGCTGTAGAGATCAAGCACAGTTTCAGAACCTTCAATCTCTGCATAAGCTGCCATGCTCTGATATAACTGCTCGGCTCCCCTGGAATTGGTCTGGAAGAAAGAGTTTGCGGAGATCTGGAATGTAAAGGCGCCTATCCTGTCTCTGATATACCCATCCCCGTAAAGGACCTCCTCCTTCTCCCCAACAGCTATGGAGGCTCCCCGGCTGTTGATGTTGTTTACCACGGTCTTGATCCGTTCAAACCTGCGGACGAGCAGATCCGACAATGGCTGTACATATTCCACCCTCTCTTCTGATGTGACCAGGTTGACCATCCATTCATCAAACGCAACAGAATAACGGATCATTAGAAAGCGCCAGAATCCCTGGTGGCTTTTCAGACCATAGACAGGTATCCCGGAGCTTTTGACATATTCGCTGACCATATTCAGGAGCTGGTTCCCCGTTTCCTGCTGGAGCAGGCACGCCTCAATGTCAATGACCTTCTGATAAGTCCCCGGTACGTGGAGACCCAGGGCAACCTCGTCCCGGCGTTTATCCCCGTCAAATTCTTCGGGGAGATACCAGCGCCGATCAGAGAATGAAAACTCCATCTTATTTCTATAGGCAAACCTGTTCTCTGAAGGGATGACAGGGTTCACTGTTACATCCCTAATTCCCCCGATACGTTCCAAAGGCTCCTGCACGTGTTCCCGCTTGAATTCCAACTGTTTTTCGTAGGCCACGTTCTGCCACTGACAACCGCCGCAATATCCAAAATAAGGGCATGGCGCATCTTCCCGATCAGGAGAGGGGGAGAGGATTTCTATCAGGCCTGCCTCCGCATAATCTTTCTTCTTCTTGTAGATCTTAGCCGTTATCCTGTCCCCCGGGACCCCGCCCTTGACAAAGACCACAAACCCGTCCAAACGACCGATCCCCCGGCCCCCGTAGGCCATATTTTCTATGGCTATTTCAATTATTTCGCCTTTACGAATTGCTGTCATGGTCTGATTGGAAGTTGGGGTTGATATATTCATGGGGAGTAATAATCCTACCGGCGAATTTGTCCGTGAAATGATCTTTGTCCCATGTAACTAAGGTTGAGATGAAAGAGAGGTGCTTCTCGGCAACTGTCAGCATCAAGGCATCACCAAGCGCGATCTTCTTTTCAAAATACTTAAACAGATCCCCGATGGGGAAATCCGGAAAGTCAGATGCCATGTGAGCCGGGGGCAGAACCGTCACCTTGTAGCGATCTTGAAAATACCTCCAGAGATGAAGTAGCTGTTTTTCATTGAGATTGAAGGAAAGAATTCCGCAAAGTTCCAGAAGATTAATGAGGGTTGTAAACCCGGTGCCCCTCTGACGCACTGCCTCCAAGAATGACAGATTACTGTTGTAATTGACATCTCTCTTGTAGCGAAGATCAATCACAAATATGTTTGTATCGATCAGAATTAACGCCTCTTGCGAACCCACTCTGTTGCCTCCCGCCACCCCTGAAATTCGGGTTTTGTTTCTTTCAGTGCCGCTTCGATGCCTCTCCACGCTTCTTCAAATGGGCGTAAATCTTCTGATTTCTTCCTCTGTTCCTGGACAGAAGGTGTAATAACAGCAACCGTCTCCCCCCTGTATGTCACTGTCAGCCGCTCACCTGATCTGATCCGCCTCATCACTTCACCGGTCTTTTGCTTTAGCTGTTTTGCGGTTATGGTACCCATAATAATTGCCCTCCCAAGTGAACACTTTAGCTTGAGAGTAAACACTTCCTTTCAATATGTCAAGTGAGCGTGCGGTATGCCAGGGAAACGTCAAAGTCGCTGATAACTCCTTAACATTGGGAGTTTCTGGGGACCTCAAAATCCGGGGGACTCATCACGTTTAGAATAAGGTCAAGTGCAGCTTGTGGAAAAAATGAATAAACCAAGAGCCACCATGAAGACTACATGGGATGGACAAGTCCAGAAGCGTTGGCCAACGAAGAGAATCAGCTTGTTTCATAATCAAATAATCTTACAATCATATTGTAAAAATTTAGAATCATCAGACATCAGGGAAAGCCTGTTTATCAGGGCCTGCGCTATTAGCATCCGATCAAAAGGATCTTTGTGGTGAAAAGGCAATTCACCCAGAACCATGGCTTCAGCGCCTGAAAAGCTGAGCATCTCAAGCCCCATTTTCTGAGCCATTTCAAGGGGATCAAACTCGAAATCAATTTTGCCGATCCAACGTTTAATCATAAGCTCGGCAATGCTCATGGCGCTCAGGAACACTTCATTGGCCGGAGACTCCAGTTCATAACGCCTTTTCTCATCAAGTTTGTCGGGACAAGACAACATCCATAAGAAAATATGGGTATCAACGAGAATCTTCACAAGGGGTCACCATAAAACATGGCATTTATTTCCTCATCCTCATCCATGAAATTCTCTGGAATATTGATTTGTCCTTTAAGCAAACCAAGCTTCCGCTTTGCTTTAGGCTTATGTGCCACTAATTCAACAAGGGGCAGATTATTCTTTGCAATTATCACCTCTTCGCCGTGATAAGCCATATCGATAAGTTTCGAAAGGTTTGTTTTCGCTTCGGACACATTGATAATCATTGCACACTCCTATGTTTTAGAAAAGCAATAGACTAAGTATAGCCATTTAGACCAGGTTGGTCAAGTATATACCGGAAGACCTAAAAAGGCTGGCAATTTCATGGCAGTCTGAGATGGGAAACGTGGACGGTCCAGCTATTTAACGCAATGATTCTGGTATCTTAATAACTGGGACAGGGTCTATTTTATGTCTGTTGGCCTGGTGAAGCCTCTGGTATATTCCTAAGACCTCTTTCTGCCTTGGGCTCAATTGGTCTTCATCTCCAGATCCGGCTTCAAGCCTAATAGCCTCTTCGAGTTCGGCATACGTGGCGCCGATCTGGCTTTCATCAGTTCGATTATCAGACCAGAGTCCGTCAGTGGGAGAAGCATTCAAAATCGCCCCGGAAATGCCCAATTCCTTACCAATCACATAGACTTCCGACTTCATTAGATCGCCTATCGGCGAGATGTCGACCCCTCCGTCGCCGTATTTGGTGAAAAAACCTATCCCGAAATCTTCAACCTTGTTGCCGGTCCCGACGACTAACATCCTGTGATGGGTGGCATACGCATAAAGCGTCACCATCCGAATCCGTGACCGTGTATTGGCCATGGTCAGCCCGTCCTGGATATCAGGAGGGAAGGTCTTTTCGAATACTCGAAATGCCGGAGAGAGATCGGTCGTGATTCCCTTGACGCATTCGTAATTTTTCTCCAACCATTCCATATGTTCCGCAGCAAGGGATAACTGTTCAGGTGCCTGATAAATCGGCATATTCAAGAGGAGGGTCTTTTTTTCGGTTCTTGCGCATAAAGTGGAAGTAACCGCGGAGTCTATCCCACCTGAAACACCCACCACAAAACCGTTCAACCCTGCCTCATCACAATAGGTTTGCAACCAGGTAAGAATATGGTCGATGACTTTGGCCGTTTTCATATCTCGTAATCGTTCACAGGTTTCCCGCATTTTTCCAATGCTGCCGGAAATGTTAAGGATATCATAAAAGCCATGATATTGTGAGGAAAAAATAAGGACTAACGACCGAATGCGGGTTGGATGTGCTGGAACCACCGTGCGGAGTCGAACCGCAGACATCCTCATTACGAGTCTGTTTTCGCTATTGTGAATTATATTCTGACCTTTGCGGAACTATTGCGACGAGGGAGCAACAACTGCTTGTGAAGGGGTGTCAGTGGAACGGAAGGCTCCTCCAAGTTTGTAAAAAATAGATTTGATGGTTTCAAGTACAACTGTGGTCAGCAACATTGCGGTTAGTCCACCATTTTCCTGTAAATTGCTCATATGGATTTGAGACAACGCAAATTTTGGCGTGGGGTAAGACATCGCTAAAAATGATAGCGGCCCTCCTACTGACGAAAGGCGAGGATACAATTAAAAGTTTAACCGGCCTATCGCCGATAGTTCTTTTCAAAGCCTCCGCCTCTTCTACCGTGCTAATGTGCCCGTTTCCAAAAAACCGGATTACCTTTTCAGGAATATTTCTTTTGACCAGAATTTTCTTGTAAACCTCTTCTTGTAGCGTGGTACAAATACCATATTCCTCCTGCAAAAGTGTTCAAAGGGAGTTAACCTCTGCTTTTCCAACATAGACTACTGGTGCGTAGCCCTTATTATAGAGATCTGCGCCGTAAATTGCTCGATAGGGTACTCCATTTTGCACAACAATGAAGTCGGATTTAACCGGTTCTTTATTTACCAAAAGCCATTTCTCAGCGAAGTAGAGCCCCAGTCCGCCCAGAACAATTGTTAGGACTGTCAGAAGCCCAAACATCTGAAGAGAAATGGATATTAACTTCTTCATAGGTACCTCTACAAAAGGTTATTCTTTGTATTCTTTTGAGAAGATCAATAATTGCTTTTTCCATTAGGCTGTTTGCATGGACAGTACAGAGAGTTTACTTGCTTTACATGGTCATGGTCGGATATGACCCCAAACAGATAATGTCTTAACCGGGTCCCTAAGAGATGAAGTCGGTAGCCATACAAACGTTACAGGATAAGAGGTGCAATTATTTCCTGTCATGAAGGCTGTCCACCCTCACCGAACAGAAAAAATACGGCAGAGATAATTATGAGCTGAATAACCCATCCGATCAAACACACAGCCACAGCACGCCCCGTGCTCTTGTAATCAAGCGCCTGCCTTACAGCAATGACCATGGCAACAAGCATCCATATTCCCGCAATGATATTGACGATCCAGCCTAAAAACGGAATTAAACCCAAAATACGGATAACGCCGGGTGAGCTTGAAAAACCTATGGTCCGCAAAAGTTCACCATAATCAGCGTTTGTTTGAGGTTCAGGCAGGATTTTTGTTCCAATAAAGTATGTGATGAATGCCCAAATAACCCACCCTGTCAAAGCGATGATTGTCCCTATTAAGAGCCCGGAAACCCCCATGGTACCGATGCTCCCAACACCTGCAGCGACACTCGAAAGAACAACCACCCATATGGCCTGCCCCATGGCTGACTTGTCAGCTTCGATCTCCTCGTAGAGATTTGAATCCAGCTTGGCTGCTCGAATCATACGATCTGTTAACAATGACATCATAACCTCCTTGTCTTCAGTTGTTTGGCTCCTCATACGAATTTGTGAGTTCTGATGAATTCAAATTTCTGGGCCATCAGAAGTTCCTGAGAGCTCACCACCTCTCACTTGAGATAAAAAACCCCACCTCTTGATTTAAGAAATGGGGTTTGGTTTACGGTCCATGGTAGCCCTCTTTATAGATGTTACAAATTAAAGGCAGTGACTGGGGAAAAGTACATGGTTTCTTTGCTGAAATCAAGGCTTTTCCATTTGGGCAGGGTTGAGGCGAGATGCACACAGGTCCAATAGGGGACATGCGAGCTGAAATAATTTCAATGTTTAGCTTTTTGCTGGAGCCACCGTGCGGAGTCGAACCGCAGACATCCTCATTACGAGTGAGGTGCTCTACCAACTGAGCTACGGTGGCCCAAAGATGAATCGCGGGCAATATAGTTGCTTTTTAGGCGAATGTCCATTAATTTATCGGGTCAAGTGACTAAAGTGAGCTAAAGTGACTAAAGTGACTAAAGTTGAGGTGGTAACTGACATTTGAATTTGAAAGGGTATATCATGAAAGCGCCAAAAGACTACATCATTTTCCCCCTGGACCTCCCTGACTACGACCAGGCCCTCTCCTATGTTGACACTCTCGACGGTCATGTGGGACTTTTCAAAGTAGGTCTTGAGTTATTCATAGCCCAGGGACCTGATATACTCAATGCCATACGCAACAGGACTGAATCCGGGATCTTTCTCGACCTGAAGCTGCACGATATCCCTGCCACTGTACAGCGTGCCTTTATGGCAGCGAGCCTTCATCGGCCGGAGTTTGTGACAGTGCACTGTGATGAGGGCGATGAAATCCTCAGAGGTGTTGCAGAGGAGAACCCCGGCAGCACGAAGATATTGGCAATCACTGTTTTGACAAGTCTGAACCAGGAAAAGTTGAAGAGATTGGGATACGCTCAGGAATATGTGGATGATGTTTCTGAACTGGTTCTCTTAAAGGCACGCATGGCAAAAGAGGCAGGGTGTCAGGGTGTGGTATGCTCGGGTCTTGAAGTGGCCGCGGTAAAAAGCGAGATCGGCCCTGAAATGGTTGCAGTAACCCCCGGGATACGCCCGGCCTGGACCGTGGTCGACAAGGACGACCAGAAACGGATCGTGACACCCGCAGACGCCGTCAGAAACGGCTCCGACTACGTGGTGATAGGCCGGCCAATCCGTGACGCTAAAGATCCTAAGGAAGCGGCAAAAAGGGTGGCAGAGGAGATCGCCTCAGCGCTTTGAAACAAGATAAGCGTTCAAAGGTTCCGGGTTCAGAGGTTCAAGGTTAATTCTGGGCAAACGAAATCATCAAATAAAAATAAACAACCTGAGTCGGATGCTCGTCTATATGCTTGGCCACAGACCGGATGAGTTCGGCCTGGTGCCTGACTCTGAGGGTTTTATTCCCTATAAGGAGCTGCTGCAGGCCATTCATGAAGAGGAGGGATGGCGTTATGTAAAACGATCCCATATCAATGAAGTCCTCTTGGGGAAGGATAGATCGCTCTTTGAATCTGAGGACGAAGGTATCAGGTCAATGGAACGGCGGTGGGAACTGGACCCACACACCCCTGCCCAGGTCCCAAAAATCCTGTTTACTGCCGTAAGACGAAAGGCCCATCCCGTGGTTATGGAAAGAGGCTTGAGGGCGGCCCAAGACAAATATCTGATCCTCACACCGGTCAGAGAGATGGCCTTGAGGATCGGGCGAAGACGCGATCAGAACCCAGTAGCGCTGGAGATCCTGGCCGACGCGGCAAGAGAAAAGCGGATCTTCTTTTATTCGTTCGGGGATCTATTCCTGAGCCCCGAGATTCAGTCCCGGTTTATTGCCGGACCTCCAGTGCCTAAGGAGATGTTAGAGCGCAAAAAAGAAAAGGACAAGCCAACAGAGACGACTGCGAAAAGCCTGCCGACCCCCACGCCGGGGACGTTTACCTTAGACCCGTCAAGAGATCCTGATCCTTACAGGCGGGCAAAAGGAAAAAAGAAGAAAGGATGGAAAGAAAATGCGAGAAAGATGAGGAAAGGACGGAGGTCAGAGGTCAGAAGGCAGAGGTCATAAAAACCAGCATCCAGTATCCGTAACGAAGGCGTAAGGCACAAGGCGTAAGGCGCAAGGAACACAGACAGAAATCAATCATCTAACCATCCTATTCATCCATCCTGCATCGTGTATCGTTCATCGTGCATCCCCGTAACCCCGCTTAAAAACAGGATCTTCGACCCGCAACCCGTTAGCTTTTCAATCAACAATCAACAATCGACAATCAACAATCCAAAGGCCCTCAACCCATCAAACCGGTCTTTTATACCCACAACCCCTTGTCCGGCAGACTAAAACCGGCCCGGATTTCTTTCTCTGCTTAATGCTCAAGACCTTAGTCCCGCATTCGGGACAGGTATCATCAAATGGTTCATCCCACGTGGCAAATTTGCAATCTGGATACTGGTTGCAGGCATAAAACTGCTTCCCCTTTTTGGATCTCTTTTCCACTAATATTCCCTGGCAATCTTTCTCAGGACATGGCACGCCGGTACTGACCGGTTCGGGCGACCAGATGTTTTTACATTCCGGATAGCCGGAGCAGGCGACAAAAGCCCCGTACTTCCCGTTTTTGGTCACCATGGGGCGGCCGCATTTCTCACAGGTGCCCTCTTCCTTACCTGTCTCAGCGGCGGCCTCAACAATAATGCGGCCCTTCTCATCCCTGGTAAAATTAGATGTATTTCTACATTCAGGATAGCCGGTACAGGCCAGGAAAATACCGTTTCGACCCGACTTGATGGCCATTGGCCTGTCACATTTTGGGCAGGATATGCCGGCCAGGACCTCCCCCTTCATCTCATTGGTCGCCCTTTCCAAATCCTTCTCAAATGCCTCATAGAACTCCTTTAAGATATCGATCCACTTCGCTTCCCCCCGTTCAATCTTATCCAGGTTGTTTTCCATCTGGGCGGTGAAAGCCGTATCTATTATATCGGGAAAGCTCTCCACCAGCAGATCCGTCACTAAGAAGCCCAATTCCGTGGGCATAAAGCGCCTCTTTTCTATGGAAACATACTCTCTCCCACTGATGTTGGCCAGGATCGCCGCGTAGGTTGAAGGCCGACCGATACCGTTTTCCTCCAAGGCCTTGATCAGAGAGGCCTCCGTAAACCTGGGCGGGGGCTGTGTAAAATGCTGGACAGGGTCCAATTTGATGAGATCGAGGGTCTGATCTTTCAGCAAGGGGGGGAGCAGGGCCTCCTGGTCTTTCTCAGACTCGGCATTATTGGCGCCGGCTTCATAAAGGGTTGTAAAGCCCTTAAATAAGACCACAGAACCATTGGCCCTGAAAGCGGTCTTTCCGGCGCTGATTTCCACCTGGGTCTTATCCAATATGGCAGGGCTCATCTGGCAGGCAATAAACCGTTTCCAGATAAGGGTATAGAGAGCCATCTGGTCTTTGGAGAGATAAGGTCGAACTACCTTCGGGCTAAGCTCTGCAGATGTGGCCCTGATAGCCTCATGGGCCTCTTGAGCGCCTTTGCGGCTCTTGAACCTGTTAGGTTTGTCAGGGAGATAATCCTTGCCAAACGCCCCTTGAATAAATCCCCGGGCTTCAGCTATGGCATCGTCTGAAAGCCGGAAAGAATCTGTCCTCATATAGGTAATAAGCCCGACCAGACCCCGTTTTCCGAGATCCACGCCTTCGTACAGGCTCTGTGCAATGGACATGGTCTTTTTGGCCGGGAATCTGAGTTTTCTGAATGATTCCTGCTGGAGAAGGCTGGTAATGAAAGGTGGGGGCGGATTTCTTTTTGTCTTTTTTTTCGTTACCTTTGAGACCCTGAATGGGAGGCCTTCTATCTCAGAGACAATCTTGAGTGTTTGCTCTCCATTTCTGAGGTTGGCCTTTTTGCCCTCATATTTGAATAATTTGGCCTCAAAAGGGGGTGGTTCGGTCGATTTGAGATGGGCCGTAAGAGACCAGTATTCCTGGGGATCAAAGGCCTGGATCTCGCGCTCCCTGTCACAGATCATCTTGACTGCCACTGACTGAACCCGCCCTGCGCTTAAGCCTCGTTTGACCTTTTTCCACAGGAGTGGGGATATCTGGTAACCGACAAGCCGATCCAGAATACGCCTGGTCTGCTGAGAATCAAACTTATCCCTGTCGAGGGTCTGCGGCGATGATACCGCTGCCCGGATGGCCTTTGCAGTCAGTTCATTAAATAGGACACGGAATATTTTTTTGTCATTGTTTTTTGGACCCTTTTTCAGTTCCCCGGCAACATGCCAGGCAATGGCCTCTCCTTCCCTGTCAGGGTCCGGCGCGAGATAGATCTCTTCTGCATTGTTTCCCGCAACCTTCAAAGCCTTCAGAATCTTTGTCTTTCCTTTAATCGTGACATAATCGGGTTTAAAACCGCCCTCAATATCGACCCCCAATTTGCTTACGGGGAGGTCTTTCACGTGTCCCACCGAGGCCATAATGTTAAAGTCAGGTCCCAGATATTTCTTGATAGTCCTGGCCTTGGCCGGTGATTCAATAATAAGAAGCTTTTTTGACATTCTTGTCATCCTTTTGCGGGTTATTATGGGTATTGGGTATTAGGTACTGGGTACTGGGTATTGGGTATTGGATAAATAGCATGTTCCGTTTAAATAATCTGCGGTAATCCTCCAGAGGCGGACAGGCCTGCGCAATCTGCTGATGGGCATTGATAACTTTAGACACTTTAGATCACTTTAGTCACTTTAGATCACTTTAGTCACTTTAGATCACTTTAGTCACTTTAGTCACTTGTTCATCGAACAAACATTTTGCCCGGGAGCTGTTGCACAACCCCCTCCAATTCCATTTTCATAAGTATCCCTGCCACCTTGCCGACTTCCATATTCCCCAGTCTGACTATATTGTCCATATGCATGGGATAATCTCCGACAATCTCATAAACCTTTCTCTCGGATTCGTTCATATCCTGGTGCGCGCCGCCTGTTTTTCCCGGAATTCCCTTTCCTACTGCCCCTTTACCGACAAACCCGAGTTCGTCCAATATATCATCCCCGTTTTCAATCAACTTGGCCCCCTGTTTGATCAAAAAATGGGTCCCGGTGCTTTTGAAGGAATCAATACTTCCGGGAACAGCGAAAACATCGCGGCCCTGATCCAGCGCCAATGAGGCGGTGATCAAAGAGCCGCTCTTTTTTGTTGCTTCCACAACGGCTATTCCCCTGCTCAATCCGCTGATAATCCGGTTGCGTATGGGGAAATTCCAGGGTTCAGGAGGGGTTCCGGTCAGGAATTCCGAGACAATAGCGCCTTTGGTTTCTATCTGCTCAAAAAGCGCTTTGTTTGACGCAGGGTAAACCACATCTATGCCAGTACCCAACACCGCAATGGTAAAACCATTACCCCTCAAGCAACCCCTGTGGGCAGCAGCATCTATCCCCCTTGCAATACCGCTTACAACCCCCGCCCCCCTTCTCGCGAGCCCCAAGGCGATTTTCTCCGCTGCCTTGCGACCGTAATGGGTGGGATTTCTCGAGCCAACAACGCCAACAAAGGTCTGCCCCAGGGGGATCTCCCTGCCCCTGGCATACAACAACATGGGAGGATTGTAGATCTCCCTCAAGAACGCCGGGTAAGCGGGATCGGTGTAGGCAATAATTCGAGCATGACATCTTTCTGCATCCCTCAATTCCTTTTCAGCCTCTGTATCGAGGGACCGATTCATGATCTTCCTCGCTATATCCCTGCGCATTCCCTCCACATTCACAAGTTCTGCCAGGTCTGCCTTGAAAACCGCTTCAGGATCACCGAGCTTTTCTATAAGCCTTTTTAGGACGGCATTCCCCAGCCCCGGAATCATGTAGAGGGAGAGCCATGCTATTTTTTTATCTTGCGCGTTCAATTTTGTCCTCGTCACTAACCCTGAATCCCGCCATCTTCAGCCGAACACCCTTTCAAAGATCCCGCTGGCGGAGAACCCTGCCCTTAAACATATTGGTGGAAAAATATGGCGGGAATATAAAACAGGGTCACGAGGATTAGTCAAGTCTTTTCTCAGTGAACAGGTGATGCAGGCGTCTATTGTGTCCGGCATTTTGGCATTGTAGATAGGAGACGAAGGCTCTCAGGCAGATCAGGTTTAGGATCGGTCTCCCTTTCCAATTTTTTCAGCACCTGCAATGGATCATCTTCAATATCCGAGATTTTCGGGTCATCCGCACCATAATGGATCAGTATATTTCTCAGTTCCCTGTTCAAGTGGATCGCCTTGAGCATAGCGCCGCTGGAAAAGTCTCTCCTTGCAGTAATAACTATTCCGGTCGAAGTATTCGGTCTCGATTCCAGGACGAGGAGATAACCCAATGCCTGATCAGGGAGGGCCGGCTCTTTTGGCCTATCTGTTTCCGGTTTGGTCATTATCGCGAAAAAATTTCCCCTGCGTATACCATGTTTGAGGCCATGATTCATGTAGACAACAGAAAATTGGCCCATAATCTCTTTCAAATCCTTGGATGCTACCACCGGTATTTTTAACCCTTTGCTCTCTTTCAGCCTCTTCCATTCGGGGGTGGAAAGCTGAACGCAGGGAGATACCCAGGTAAAAGGGAAGAGAATATCCCCCACACGCATGGGGCTGTAGCTTTCAACAATTTTTGCCTTGTATAGATCAGCTTTGACCTCCCTCTTCAAGACAACCCGCCCCAAAAAAGAGATGACATATCCCAGATCGCTCCCCGTAAGAGGGTGATCGAGTTCGTCAGAGCTTTTGTAGACAGTGAAAAGGTCCCCCGGCTTTACGTTATGGCCCTTATTAAAGGCCACATAAACCGTATCGCCCTCTGCCAGGAAAATCCTCTCTGTTTCGTCTGCAAACAGATACCCCCACGGGCTCAACTCATCAGGCGACAAAAACCCGAGGGCCTCCACATCGGTGAGCTCCGAAACGTCAATTCCCATGAGGCCATCGGCCACATCATCTGCTCCTCCAGTCGCGGCTATGGCATTCTTCAGGTCTAACTTCACTCCAGCGCCAATAAACAGGTCCAAAATAAAAAACAAAATGCCAGCGGCAATGAATAAAGCAGCTATTCGATCAATTTTTCTCAATTTCTTGCCCTCTCCATGGGTTATGGGTGCTGGGTGCTTGTTGTAGCGAAGCGGAAATCCCGTCTTCAGCGGGAATACTGGATACTCGATGCTGGTCGAAGATTCCGTTTTTAAGCGGGGATGCAGGATATTTGATTCCCATTCAGTTCCTTACACCTCGCGCCTTGTGCCTTACGCCTAAAAGTCTTTACACTTGTCAACGATCCCGTCTTTCGACCCCCGACTTCAGCGGAGACACGGATAGATTACAGGGCGCCGGATCTTTTTGTCAAGCTGTGCCGAAGAAAAAGGAGCGATCAGAGGTGGACTTATGAGGGTTTGAAGGGCATAATAGCCCGGATCCTAAAGTCTTATTCCACGAAAATTCATGAAAAAAATCCTTACAATCGTTTCATTAACTCTCATCGTCGGAATCCTCTTTATAAAAGAGGGTCGACTGAATCGTCCCTCTGAACCGCTCAAGGATGCGTGTGTATCCTGCCACAAAGAGGTGAAAAATCCGGACCCATCCCATCCCATCTCGGCCTTTGGATGTTATACCTGTCATCTGGGAAACAGATACTCATTTGACAGAGAAAGAGCCCATTTTAGCATGGTTCGAAATCCAGGGGACCTCCGTGTTGTGGACAGGACCTGCGGGAAAACCGGGTGTCATTCGGATATTGCGGCCCGTGTCAAGAACAGTCTCATGGCCACAAATACAGGGATCCTAAGGACCCTCCAGGAACAGTGGCTCAAGAGAAAAGCCCTCCCTGGTAGTTCACCCCTTGCTATGGGTGTTGGTGTCAGTGATCTTTACGGCAAGACGCCGCCTCAAAATCTTGCAATTGATCATTATAGAAAGATGTGCGGGGGATGCCATTTGTGGAAGAAAAGGGGCGACCGCAAGGGAGAGATAGGCAGGAGGGGCGGAGGTTGCAGCGATTGTCATGTTCTGGATGATGAGAAGGGGCAAGAACAGGAAAAGGAGGCCATTGACCACCCTGAGATGACAACGAGGATTCCTTCGGCAAACTGTATAAAATGCCATAACAGATCTGCAAGGATTGGTCTGTCGTATTTCGGGAGGTTCGAGTCAGCAGGTTACGGAACACCCTATGAGGGGGCCGGCCTCAGCAGCAGGAGGTTATCGGGGAACCGTTTTTTCCTGGACCTGCAGGCGGATGTCCACTTCAGCAGGGCCGGGATGGAATGTATAGACTGCCATACCGCCACCGGGCTGATGGGGGACGGGAAGCGATACGACAGGATGCATTCACAAACCGACATCACCTGTCAGACATGCCATTCCCCGGAATTTTCCATGATTAAGGGCCCTGATGCATTGGCAGACCGATTGGCCTTTCTCAACAAGCGGATCCCGTGGAAAAAGGGACAATCTATCGCTCTCAGCAAAAAGGGGACACCAATATACAATCTCCAAAAAGAGGACGGCAAGACAATCTTCTACCGCAAGATGGATGGCCGGCCCTTTGAGATGGATATCCAATCGTCCAACAAACCTCACCACCGTTTGAAGGGACACGAGCGTCTCTCCTGCCAGGCCTGCCACTCTGCGTGGATACCGCAGTGTTATGGGTGCCATCTGACATATAATAAATCTGAGAAGCAGAAAGACTGGATAAACAACAAAATGTCACCTGGCAGGTGGAAGGAGGCCCGCTCTTATCTCCGCTTTTCAAGACCCGCCCTCGGTATCAGGGATGATCTTGAGATCTTCCCTATCTCCCCGTGCCAGGAGTTCGTTTCGGTCTTTGACAAATCAGGGAAATACCTCGAAGACGAATCATTCAATATCATGAACATATCGGCATTTGATCCCCATACCACTGCCGCAAAATCGAGGGGATGCCTTGAATGTCATCAAGATCCGAAGGTCATCGGATTGGGAGAAGGCATCCTCCATCAGAAGGGAGGTAAGCGGGTGTTCAGACCGACATATGACTCATCTTCTTCCGATATGGATCTTTCCTTCCCCTTGGATGGTTTTGTGAATCTAAAAGGTGAGCCGCTTCAATCAGGCCCGGGTAAAGGTGTCCGGCCCTTCAACAAGGAAGAAATCGACCGGATACTCTCGGTCAGTCCCTGTCTCGGCTGTCATGACAGTTATGAAGACAGGATCTACGCGGACTTCAAGGAATCTGATAAACGGTTTGGAATAGAGGGGGGGTTGCCATGCCTGAAATAAGAAGAAGCCCTCGTTTCCTTCTTACCGTCACGGCGTTTTGTCTGATAAGCGTCCTGCTTTTACCGGCGTTTGCTCTTTGGGCCGGCGGTGATAGCAGGACCGCGGAAAAAATCGACTACACCGACTGTCTCAGCTGTCACAAGGGGATAGAGCCGATCGGCCCTGCCCATCCATTCAAATGCGCTGTCTGCCACCTGAGGCCTGAGGATACAAAGGGAAAGGCGCTTACAGAGCACCAGGGGATCGTCAGAAACCCTTCGGCCCCCGGGAATATGGAGATCTTTTGCATAAAATGCCACGAAAAGGAGATCAAACAGGTCAAGAACTCCCTTCATTCCACAATGGCCGGAATTATCAACCAGACACGGTATCTCTGGGGCGCCCAGAAAAGTGCAGCCCCGGCCATTTATGGGCTGAGCGGTCCTTTAAAGCCATTACCAGAGCCCGACCCCTCTCTCTACCCCGAAACTCCGGCCATGCTTGTGGATGATTTCCTGAGGAGGCGATGCCTCAGGTGTCATATCCATTCCAAAGGCATTGAAAGCGACGGTCTTTACAGGGGAACAGGGTGCGCTGCCTGTCATGTGCCATATAATAATGACGGCCAATATCATGGCAAGGACCGGGCAATTGATCGTTCCAAAAAGGGGTATCCGGCCAAACATAATTTTACGAAACGCATCCCGAACGCGCAATGCATGCACTGCCATAACAACAATCATGTGGGCGCGGATTATGAAGGGCTGTTCGAGCACGATTACAGCGATTCCTATCGGTCACCAATGGTGAACGGCAAATTAAAGGAAACTACCTATGGGTTAAATCAGCACCACCTCGCCAGAGACATACATGCTGAAAAGGGGCTCTGGTGCATCGACTGCCACACACGAAAAGACGTTATGGGAGACGGACACACATACAGCTACGAGATGGAGGCCCCGAAGCGCTCATGCACCGATTGTCATGGAGGCTTTAATAGTACGGCACCTGATCTGACCAACAGGGCGATTCGCAAGGTTTCAGACGGGTTTCTGCTTTTCTCCAAAAACTATGGAAAGAAACACCGGCTACCCTTGTTTTCGCCTGATTCGACCGGTCACAGGGTCCGGGCCCACGCAAAAATAAGGTGCAGCGCCTGCCATGCCCAATGGTCGTATCAGGACTATGGTATGAGCGTAATGCGTGAGGATATGATCAATGACTACAAGTGGTGGAACCTTACCGCCCAGGGGGATCCCTATCTGCAGAAAAGATTAAAAAAATATGTGGAAAGCCCGGACATCGTCTATCCTGTTTCCATTGACCGATTATCGGGGAAGGAGACTTCGGGAATCTGGTCTATCGGCTGGAGATTCAGAAGGTGGGAGCAGATGCCTCTCGGTGTGGATCACACCGGCAGGTACTCCATTCTGCGCCCCCTTTATCAGTACCTCATCTCCTACATAGACCGGCAGGGTAATTGCGTATTGGACAGTGTCTCTCCTTTGAGGGGGGACGGCACCGGGAAAGGGTGGGCCTTTATGCCCTATGTGCCTCATACCACAGCGCCCTTTGGAAGGGGGTGTAATGCCTGTCACCAGAACAGGGTGGCCGCAGGGTTGGGTATCCAGGATGAAATCACCATTGACAACGTTCTAACGATCCCGTCCCCAGCTGCGGTTGAGGGAATGCGCCTCCTGAACAGGGAGGAACAGAGAAAGTTGCTCCAGCCAACAAAGGAATGGCATAAAGAAAGGTTGAGGGCAGTGAAGCCAAATCAGAATTATTGAGCCCGGATCTTCCTTGTTCAATTTTATCCTTGCGTTTTTTATTTATTTGGGTTATAATAGACTAATTTAGTAAAGTGAGACCTTGCCAGATTTTTGAGGCCACAGCCTCCACCCGGAGTTCGATGTTAAATAAAGGGCTATCCGGATCAGGTATTCAGATATGGAACAGGTATTGCTCTTAAATATCACCTACGAACCGCTGAAGGTAATCAACTGGAAAAAGGCGATAACCCTCCTCATATTAGGCAAGGTAGAGGTGCTTGAAGAATATGGGCGGGATATCCATTCGGTCAGCTTTACCATTAAGCTTCCTTCAGTGATCCGGCTGCTCATGATGGTGAAAAGGCCAAAAAACCAGGTCCGGTTCTCGAGGCAGAACATCTATGCAAGGGACAAGTACAAATGCCAGTATTGCGGACAGAAACTCCCTGTGGAAGATCTGAGCTATGACCATGTAGTCCCAAAGTCCCGGGGGGGGAAGACCCTTTGGACTAATATCATTACCTGCTGCATGAAATGTAACAGGAAAAAGGGAGGCCGCACACCGAGAGAAGCCAATATGAGGCTTATCCGCAAACCTTCCAAACCGAAATGGTTGCCCGCCCTTAGGATAACAATCGGTTTCAACGAAGTCCCCACATCGTGGCAGGATTACCTGTACTGGAATGTGGAGTTGATTGAATAAGAGAAATCGCTGAATTATTTCGACCTGTGCAGTTAGCTTTTAGCCATTAGCTGTTAGCTGTTGGATAAAACTGTTCAACATCTTCTTTATCTCATTGATGTGTTGATTAAGTTCTCTATATGTCTCATCCTGTATATAATTGAGATCGCGAGCGAGAAGTAGCTGATATTCCACCTCACTTGCAGATCCGGCAGCGATGCTCATAAACCTGGCAAGTTCTCGCTCACTATCTCTTCCGCAACCTTCGGCGATGTTCGTCGGAACGGATGCAGCAGCCCTGCGTAGCTGAATTGTGAGTCCAAATCGTTCATCGGAAGGAAAATTCTTTGTGATTCTATAGACCTGTAGTGTAAAATGATGGGCTTTCTCCCATACTTTAAGTTTTCTAAAGTCTCTCATTCCCACTCCTTTTTAAATGCTAACGGCTAACCGCTAATGGCTAACCGCACAGTTCGAACTATCTTATCGCAGCCGCAATCTTACCGGCAATCTCTCTAACCTCATCCATATCCCCCTCTTTAAGCTCCCATGTGGCTACGGGAAGCTCAGGATCCCCAGCGAGCCTGGGGACTAAGTGAAGATGGTAGTGTAAAACCACCTGATTCGCACCCGGCCCGTTTAATTGAACACAGGCCACACCTGAGGGCTGCAAAGCGTCTTGAATGGCCTTGATAATCTTTTTTGAGGCGAGGTGCACCGCAGTCAGGTCATCGCCTGAAATCTCCCAAAGGTCTTGAGCGTGTTTCTTGGGGATGATGAGGCTGTGACCGGGGGAGATGGGGTTTATATCCCCAAAGGCAAATACCTTTTCATCCTCGTACACCTTGAAGCTGGGGATCTCCCCCTTGACGATTTTACAAAAGATACAATCTTCCATTTAATTTCCTCCTTGTTAGCGGCCCCGGGCTACCCTTTTTGATCATGAATCAGATTTAGAAGATACGATTCTTTTTCCTCGGGAAGACCGGCAGTCCTCTTGATATTCATGGCCCTCATCACATCATAGGTCCCATCCTCAAACAGGACCGGGATCTGAATGACGTAGTCAGGATTATGGCAGCACCCCGGTGCAAAATAATGTCCCGGCCTTCTTCCCTCTTTCAGACTCTTGCTGACCTTTGCAAACACCTCTTCTGAAATCACTATTCCCGCCTGGCCTGTGAAGGTGGCGACTGTATCGCCTGCCTCAAACAGCCTTTTTCTTTCCATCATGGACGCCCTCGTTACTTCATCTCTTTTTGACAGGATCTACAGGATGTACAGGATTTGTACTAGAATCTTATCCAGTTCCTTATCACGCCGCCAGGCTGAGCCGTGCTTCCACAATCTCCCAGGGCACTTCTATTTTGTCGTATCTGGTACGGCTGATAAGCCCTATCCGCTCCAATTTCCTCACGTCGGTATGAACGTTCTTGTAATCACGGCCAAGCCCAATGGCCAGGGCGCGCACGCTCATAGAGCCGTTCATGCGTAGAGCTCTTAGTAACCTCCACCTTCCTGGAGTAAGGGTCTTGAGCAGAGTTTCCAGATTTTCGAAGTGCAGCCAATACTCGGCTTCCACTTCACCGCCCCCTTCCACCCGCTTCCATGCATCGACAAAGCCTTTAGCTGTTTCGGCAGAGCTGCCAGTCCCTATTTTGATCTCTTTTGTCATTGGTCCCGCCTCCGTGCCTTTTCGATTTCTTTAAGGAAATCCTTAACTAAAATATCCACGTTTCTAAAATGATAAGGTTCTTCGAGGCCTTTGATATGGCTGTGATCCTCTTTACCTGTTTCATTATCGTAGCGTACCACACAGGTCCCGTCAGCAAGTCCGTAGTAAAGGCGATATTTCAAACCGTGCGGTTTTGCTGGTGTCTTTTGGGGAAGTTGCCACAGAACCATCTCGCGAATCGCACCGTCGGCGTAAATATATTTTTCATGGTAGATTAACCTCGCGTCCATATGGTGTCATCTACCATAAGGTAAAATAATATTCAAGGGATACTTCGTCCATCAGAGTCAAAATCCGCTTTTCACTACCCCAAAATGTTGTATAGGTAAACTTGCAACACACCCGCATTTTTTGCGCCATTTGTTTGTTCTCGCGAAATATCAAGATTTGTCAAAAAAATATCCTGAAAGAACTCTGTGATCTTAGTGTGCTCTGTGAGATATATGGAAAGAACCATGCCTATCCCTGATCTCTCTTGACAAGCACCTTATGGTTTTGTTAAGTTTAAGTATTCCCATCAACCACTCAACCTGAAATCATAGGTTACCCCATAGAGAACAACCTCAAACTGTATATGCTCAGCTCCTAATAGGGGATAGTTCGCCCTGTTGGGAGCTCAATTTCCTTCAAGAAAAGCCAAAATATTCATTGAAGAACGACGCCACTTCGCCAACGGGAAGTTCACAGAAGACTTTAACGCCATGTTTAAAATCCTTATAAAAAACCGCCTTTCGACCGTATCGTTCCTGACATTTGTATGCCTTATTATAGCAGTCGGCTGCAGCACATCACCGCCTTCCCACGGCCAGAAAACCTCTCAAAAAGAAATTGATGCGGTATTTGACGATAAGCGACCGGAGCGAGGCACCCTTTCCGAATACCAGATGCAGGACATGGTCATGGACTTTGCTGACCTTTATGTCATGGAACTGTGGCAGGCCTTCGATGAGATCCTGCGCTCCGACGTTTCTAAACAGATTCGGATTACCGCGCAGTACAGCAAGGTTCTCTTTGGGTCGGCCGCCATGAGCATTGCCGCGGGACAATATCCTGCGGCAAATTTGCTGGATATGATCGTCCATATGTCCCTCATGCGTTATGCCGTGGAAAAATACTGGGTGCCCGAGGTATACCGAAAGCAAGGGGCCGGCCTGAAAGCGGTGTATGAACGGCTTGAGCCGAGAATCTGGAAAATATCTGAAATCGTGCTTACAAGGGAGCAACAGGATCAGCTGCGGAAGCTGATTCAGGAATGGATCGAAGCCAACCCCGGTCAATATTATGTCTCGGAAGTTCGCCTCAGCAATTTCGTCGAAATGGGTGGGATGCACCCGACAGCTGCCGTGCAGGAAGCGAAAGGATTGCTGGACGATGTTGAAAGAGCCCTGGCCGATGTCGACAGGACCTTGCTGCTGTCTGAACGCGCTATGTTTTACCTCGAGCGCCTGCCACGGACCATAACGATGCAAACCGAATTGATGATCGACCAGCTGACAACGATGCCGGAAGTGGAAACGCTGATTGCCAACACAAGCCGCCTTGCCACGGTGGCAGAAGATTTGCCCCGGCAGGTGAACGAAATGCGACGGGACACAATTACAGAACTTACCGGCTGGCTCGAAATCGAAAGACAAAAACTTTTCGCCGATTTGATCTCCCAGGAAAACCGGTTAAGAGGGCTTCTGTCGGAAGTCCGCCTGTCTCTTGAAGCGGGAAGCGAGCTGACCGATAAAATCAACACAACTGTTCGACTGGTTGACCCTCTTTATCGGATGATCAATGCCAATAATGCCAAAGCCTCTCCCACAGAATCTGTGGACTACATTGCGGTTCTCGACCGGAGTATTGCGGCTATCGAGCGGCTGGATGCTCTTTTGATCCGTGCATCTCCGCTCTTGGGTCCCGAAGGCCAGCCGCTGAATACGGCAGCATTAAAAGACACCTTAAACATCATCGACGATCAGATTCAACGGCTGATGGACTCGGCCTTTCGCCATAGCGTCTACCTTATCGGCATTTTTTTGATAGGCCTGTTAGCGATTCTGATCGCCTACCGGTTCGTTTCGGCAAGAATCTCCCGGTCCGCAAAGCCACGCCCGGAGTAGGTCCCTGTCTGTGAATGCAAACCCCTGCTGCCCCTTTCGATTGCGCAGGTAATGCAGCGGCACGGTAAGACGAATTGGTTTATGGTAGACGACCCCAACCGCGAATTTCAATTTGTGCATCTTCAGGGAGGAGCTATGAAAATCTATTGTGCGTTCATCTGTCTGGTAATGGTTATGCTCTCATCCAATGTGAGTGCAAATGATGTGTACGGCGCCATCGCCCTATCCAAGTCAACTGCCAATTTCGGCTATTGCAGGGAACAGCCCAGCAGGCAGGCTGCGGAACGACTGGCGGTCTTAGAATGTGAAAATGTCAAAAACCAGCATCCGGGTGATTGCCGGCCGTTGATTTGGTTTGAAAACAATACCTGCGGCGCCATTGCGTTTAACAGCCGGGGAGATTTTTGAACAGGTTACGGCATCGGTCACGATGCGGCACACCGGGCCGCACTGAAGAGTTGTAATACCGTGGGTCATGCCGGATGCAGAGTTCATAAATCCATCTGCCCCCGATAAGTAATTATTATGAACAGAAATGGTAGCACGGATTAAATGTGATGGTCTCGTAAAAAGTCTCCAGGGCCGTCACTCCCGCGAAAGCGGGAGTCCAGAAGCGACTGATTTACCTGGATTCCCGCGTTCGCGGGAATGACAATAACGCGAGCTTTCTGACTTTTTACGGGTTCCTCAAATGTAAAACATTGTTCTTTCATAGTACGAAAAGGCAATAAATTTATGAAATCGACCGATGCATCACCTCCCTATGAGACATCAGAAATAGGCACACCATTGGATTATACAAGTGATTTGTATCGTTTTTATTTTGAAGTAGGTGAGCATGATGAAGCTGCAAAAAAGATCATTTTGAAATATATAGGGCCGGAAAAATCCAATTCTTTAATTGAACTGGCTCACGGCTATGAAGTCGAATTGGCTATCCAATGCGTACCAGATATTATTCGAGAACTTGTAAATGTGGATATTGCTGTGTATCAGGTGGTTCGATATGCCAAAACAAATGGAATATGGAATAAATGAATGGGGGGGTAACCCCTTTTAATAACTCGTGCTTGAGCGAAAACCCTGTTTTTCGATCAAGAAATGCGAAGCACGAAATACGAAATACGAAACAATGACCAAAACACCAATTTCTCAATGACAAAAAGATCTTATTTTCAGTTCCTTAGTTTCGGTCATTTTGTCATTTGATATTCGAATTTGTTTCGGATTTCGGATTTCGATATTCGGATTTTGCCTGAACAGGAGTTTTCGTTCAGGCACTAACTCATAGGCATCATCAGCGGACGACACGTTATCATCATTGGAGGACAAAAAACATGAAGACACTCGCCACACTCGTCATAGCCGTGCTTGCATCGGTCACACTGTATGCTGAGGCGTCAGATCGCTTTATCAAGAAAGTCAAACTCCCTTCAGGACAGACAACTGTTGTTGCAGAGGGAGAATTTGAAGCTCGCTCCATTGGCAGTTTCAGCGTGCGGCTTTATGAGGCCGCGCCGCCAGAGGATGAGACCACCTTCTTCACCGCAGGCCTTATTCGTGCCCGAGAAGGAACCATCGATAAGGTAGTGCTTGCCGATATCGATGATAACCATAAACCAGATATAATCGTAATCGTGCGCTCCGTGGGAACAGGTAGTTATATCTCTGCCCATGCATTTGCGTTTGACAATACAAAACTGATCTTGCTTGCTGCCGTTGAAGGCCTCCCGCCTGACGCGGACCCCGTAGAAGCCCTCCGGACATCCAAGCGAAAGGGGAAGTGACTCGATGCCTGAGGAACAAGAATAGATCACAAAGCAACAAAAAAAGGAGAAAAACATGACCTGGTATCTCGAAGTTCTAAAGAAGTACGCGGTGTTTAACGGAAGAGCTAGGCGGAAGGAGTATTGGTACTTTGTTTTGTTTAACGTCATCATCAACATTATTCTTTCGGGTATCGACAATTTTACGACCGGCACGGGTCTTTTGAATGGAATTTACTCATTGGCCGTCCTGATCCCAGGCATAGCCGTATCGGTCCGAAGGCTTTATGATACTGACCGCAGAGGTTGGTGGGTTCTTATTGGGTTGATTCCGATCATCGGTTGGATTGTGCTTCTTATCTTTATGGTGCAAAACGGCAAACCCGGTGAAAATCAATATGGTCCAAATCCGAAAGCGGCAACAGCATAACCGCCCAAAATATTGGATCAGTCTTATTATGTTCACTTGGGGAGTACTGTGATATTACAAATTCTGTCCATACTTGAATATTCTCAATGTATATGTAGTGCAACGGGAAGTCGTGTATTTTGATGGATAACATTACAAATCGGATGATATCCAGGTCCGTATAATCACTGGTTCGCTGCACAAAATCCTGATAGGAGGAAGACCATGGGAAATGAAAAAAAGAAACTGACCAGCAACGCCGGCGCTCCCGTCGCCGACAACCAGAACGTGATGACCGCCGGGCCTCGCGGCCCGATGTTGCTACAGGATGTTTGGTTCCTGGAGAAACTTGCCCACTTCGACCGCGAGGTCATCCCTGAGAGGCGCATGCACGCCAAGGGTTCCGGCGCCTATGGCACCTTTACAGTCACCCACGACATTACCCGCTACACCAAGGCAAAGATTTTCTCCGAAGTGGGCAAGAAGACAGAGCTGTTCACCCGTTTCTCCACTGTGGCCGGTGAGCGCGGGGCAGCCGATGCCGAGCGCGACATCCGGGGCTTCGCGATGAAATTCTACACCGAGGAGGGGAACTGGGATCTTGTAGGCAACAACACGCCGGTATTCTTTCTGCGCGATCCATTGAAATTCCCCGACCTGAACCACGCCGTAAAGCGCGATCCTCGCACCAATCTGCGCAGTGCCCGCAACAACTGGGACTTCTGGACCTCGCTGCCGGAAGCACTGCACCAAGTCACTATAACCATGAGCGACCGCGGAATTCCATATTCATACCGCCACATGCATGGCTTCGGCAGCCACACTTTCAGCCTGATCAATGCAAAGAACGAGCGGTTCTGGGTCAAGTTCCATCTGCACACCCAGCAGGGAATCCAGAACCTCACCGATGAAGAGGCGGCGGCGATCATGGGCAAATGCAGGGAGAGCCATCAACGCGATTTGTACGATAACATAGAGAAGGGGGAATTCCCGCGCTGGACCATGTTCATCCAGGTGATGGCGGAGAAGGAAGCGGCCAAATGCCCCTACAACCCCTTCGATTTGACCAAGATCTGGCCCCATAAGGACTACCCCCTATTGGAGGTGGGCGTTCTCGAGCTTAACCGAAACCCGGAGAACTACTTCGCTGAGGTCGAACAGTCGGCCTTCAACCCGGCCAGCATCGTGCCCGGCATAGGTTTTTCACCCGACAAGATGCTGCAGGGACGTCTGTTTTCCTACGCTGACGCCCAGCGCTATCGGCTCGGCGTGAACCATCACTTGATCCCGGTCAATGCTTCCCGCTGCCCGTTTCACAGTTACCACCGCGACGGAGCCATGAGGGTCGACGGCAATTATGGCAGCACACTGGGCTATGAACCCAACAGCTATGGCGAGTGGCAGGAACAGCCGGATTTCTCTGAACCGCCTCTGAGTATGGAGGGGGCTGCCGACCATTGGAATCATCGCGAAGACGAAGACTACTACTCCCAGCCCGGGAATCTCTTCCGGCTGATGACAGCCGAGCAGCAGAAGGCGCTTTTCGGCAACACCGGCCGCGCCATTGAAGATGCTCCAAAAAAGATAAAGATGCGCCACATCGGCAACTGCCTGAAAGCAGATCCAGCTTACGGAAAGGGAGTGGCCGACGCACTTGGCATCCCGTTTAGCGAAGTACCCAAGGAGGCATAAACCAGTTGGCTAACAACTAAATTCAGCAGATGCAAAAAGCCGCGCCGCTGGTTTAACCGTTATTTCTCAAAGCCAAAATCGTTGGTTCAGCGGTAATCCTGAAATCCGATTTCTCTTGACAAATAGATGCGAACTAATGTATAGTTTTTTATTGAGAATTGCACAAAAACTAAACGAGGTTTTCTTCCGCATTTCCGCCGAACAGGTTGACCATGCATTCTCAACAGAAAAACCATGATTTTTTGCTGGCGTTAAGCTTTCTTCAGCGCCCTTTGGTTATTTTATCCAAAGGGCGTTTTTTTATATCTAACAGTCAATGAAGAGGTGCACTATGAAATCCCTTATCATTCAATCGCTTTTTGTGGTCCTGCTGCTTCCACAGCTCTTGTGGGCACAGACCTTTGTGGTCACTTCGTCCTCTTCATGCGGCTCGGGTTCCTTTGCGAAAGCCATACAGTATGCCAACAGCACACCGGGGAAAGACCGCATCGAGTTTGATCCGGGGCTCAGAGAAATTCAGGTCTCATATTGCGGGGCCAGGCCCACAAACCCCGATGACTACTTCCTTGCGAGAGCAACCGAATCCGTGGATATCGTAGGCGTCGCTGATCTTGATCCCGCGACTTCCGCAAAGGAGCACCTGAAATTTAAAGGAAACAATACGTGGATTTCATCCTCGGGTGCCACCAATCCGGATCGGTGCCCCTCAGGTCAAAGTCATTATATCAGAATAGCAGAGGCACCGGGACTCATAGCCGTGGGCATTTACGGTGCAGACAACAGCGGCATCGATGTGACACTGACCAATATCGACGTTGACGGCCTCAATACGCTCGCCTATGTCAACAAAGCCGCATCACTGGCTGTCAGTAACGGGACTTTTTCCAAATTGCTCTCCAGCTTCCGTGACTGTAAGCTTTCCACGATTGAACTTAAAGATAAGGCCAGTCTGAGTCTTTATAAGACCTTTTTTTATGACAACAAAATAATGGGTTCCTTTGGTGTGGACGGGCATTACTGGTGGTTTGGATTGATTAATGCAGTCGGTAACGTCGTGGTGGAGATTCAAGACAGTACGTTTCTCACCAATTGGACCGGAGGTCTCATTCTTCAATATGGTGGCAATCTTACCATTGTTAATACAAAGATTAGCGAATGCGAGGGCATTGGTGCTTTTGATACCGCAGTGCATATTGTTAATACCGGATTCTATGATAGATTCTTCCAATTAACCCGATTTAGCACGCAACAAGGGGTACATGTTTCCGGTGGCAGCATAACGCTCGATGCAGTCAGCATCGATGGCGGCGCATGGTTAAGCTCCACACCGCCTCATGATATCTTCGGGTTTACCCATCACAGTATTCATTTCTCCGCCACCGACAACGCTTCGGCAACAATTACTGATACAGCCATCGGAGCTCAGTTTGTTTCGGGAAGTACGCTCCCCCTTTCTTACACCACCGGTGCATCGGGCGTCTCGGTCACGCGCTCGTGGGTACGCGACGGTTCCCTTCCCGGTGCCGATGCAACGCTGCCGGGAATATCTGATGGCGGAATCGATAATTTTGAAGAAATGACGCCGGTTCCTGGCGGTGCGCTTATCGATAAATCTGCCGCCACATTGATAAATCCTTTAACCGGTGCAGCGATCACTACCGATGTCCTTGGTAACCCCCGCTGGAGCGGTCCGCTTCGCGATATCGGGGCCATAGAGCTCCCCCAGCTCTATGTGGCAGACAAAAATTACTCCACTGTGACCGACACGCCGATCAATGAATCGGCAGCCAATGGGCTGCTTGCGGGCTCCACAACCCCTGCCGGCACGACACTCTATATTTTTACCCACACAACACCGGCGCACGGCAGTGTCACGGTCAACCTTCTTTCCGGATCGTTCATCTACACCCCCGGCACCGGCTTTTACGGAACCGACACATTCAGCTTTACGGCCATCAATACCGCCAGCCAGAGTAAGGATGGTGTTGTCACCATCACGGTGACACCACCTGCGGGAACGCCTCCCACAGCCACGAATGACGCCTATTATGATACCATTCCCACGACCTGTATCACCATTGCCGCACCGGGGGTCCTGAGCAATGACGAAGATCCTTTTAACGCCCTCGGGACGCCGCCCAAGCAGCCAAATGATGGCCTGACTGCCCGAAAAGTGACCGATCCCCTAAACGCGAGCCTCACATTTAATGCCGACGGCTCTTTCTCCCTCTGTCCGAATGATCCGTCACTGGTTTGGGAATACAGTTTTACCTATGATGTCATCACCACTGACAGCAGGGTCTCATCACCTGCAACGGTGACGGTACAGCATCGGTTAGATACTCACAAACCGATCGCCACACAAGACAGCTATACCTCAACGGGCGGCACCACATGGACTATTCCCACTCTTGGCGTGCTGACCAACGACGTGGACCCCAATAACCAGTTTCAAAAGCCTCCGGCACTTCCCAACCAGGATATGGTGTCGGTACTGGTGACCGGCGTCAGCCACGGGACTCTGCAGCTAAATACTGACGGCAGTTTTGAGTACACGCCCAAAAACGGATTCAGCGGAACCGACTCTTTTACCTACAAGGCCGTAGCATCCAAGGGGCTGGGACAGGAAAGCAATCCGACCACGGTGACACTGACCGTGCAGGCCGGTCCGACACAGCTTCCGGGCAAACCGGTCCTCAGCATTACCACCGTCGGACCAACCAGTGTGGGACTCAGCTGGACCACACCAAGTCCCGGCACGTCACCGATTACGGGATATCTGGTGCATTACCGTCAGTCGAGTATGACCGTATGGATCAACTGGCCGCACACCGGAACAGCAACAACAACGACAGTCACCGGCCTGACATCGGGCAAAAGCTATGCTTTTCAAGTGGCAGCGGTCAGTGCCGTGGGTTCGGGAGCATTCAGTAATACCGCCAGTACGAAGAACGCCCCAACAGTCACCACCCAAGCGGTGACCAATATCGGCAAGACCACGGCAGATGGAAACGGAAATATCACCGATCTCGGTGCCCCTAATCCCACCGAGCACGGCGTTTGCTGGAGCACCACAGTGAATCCGACAACAGCGAGTAGCAAAACAGATGAGGGTCCAGCTTCTGTGCCAGGTGCATTCACTTCCCATATGACAGGTCTTTCCGCCAACACGACCTATTATGTCAGGGCCTATGCAACGAATACGGATGGAACATCATACGGCAATCAGGTTTCTGTTACCACCAGAGCGCAGGGTGCAACGGTGGCCACCCAAGCGGTAACCGCCATCGGCGAAACCACAGCAACCGGGAACGGAAATATTACGGATCTCGGTGCACCCCCTCCCACGCAACATGGTGTCTGCTGGAGCACCAAAAAGATGCCCACAATAGCGGATAGCAAAACAGCGCAAGGACCGGTCAGCGCTACCGGGCCATTTACTTCCCATATGACAGGGCTTTCCCCTAACACGACCTACTATGTCAGAGCCTATGCAACTGATGTGGTTGGAACGATATACGGCAATCAAGTTTCTTTTACCACCGGTGGGCAGGGGCCAACAGTGACCACCGAAGCAGTCAGCGCCATCAACAAAACCACGGCAACCGGGAACGGAAATATCACGGATCTCGGGATCTCCAATGTCACGCAGCACGGCGTCTGCTGGAACACCACCGGGAATCCGACAACAGCAGATAGCAAAACAAAAGAGGGCCCAGCTTCCGCCACCGGTGCATTCACGTCAAATATGACGGGTTTACATCCGGGTACTGATTATTATGTAAGAGCATATGCCACCAATGCGAGTGGAACGTCATACGGCAGTCAGGTTTTTTTTATTTCCTCGGGTAGATTGGCCACCGGAACCCCCTTTTCCTATAAAGTCACCGTGACAAAGGTTGAAATGTACAATGGAACGTCTTGGGTTACCATCTTTTCAGGGACGGCACAGCTTGACATGGTTCCCGGCGGGACATTTCCGGGAATCAGCGGTTTAAGCCTGCCGGCAGGCACCTACTCCCAGGTGAGGATTACTTTCAATAACGCCTTCCCCGTTACAGGCACACTTAGCCATGACGGGACCGCCTATTATACAACGGTCACCGATTTTGGAGGGAAGCCCCACCTGTTCAGTACTTCTACAACCGTAGCCGGCAGCATGTCGGGATTTGAATTTTATGAACCCGCGTGGGGAGCCCTCAACGCGGATGTTATACAGACATCCTCAATTACCCCGATCACCGTGGGACCGTCAACGGATTATCAGCCAACATTGAGATTTACCATAAGTACGACCTTTCACTTGAAAGAGAGTACGGGCAATACACCCAGTGTTTATTTCACGCTGGGTGTACCGCCCGTGAGTCTTGTTGCGCCGTAAAGGGAGGGGGGCTGAGTTGCAGGTTGCGGATTACGAGTTACGAGTCACGGGTTTTTTCAATCATCAATCCAAAGGGGTACGACGTGAATCAATTAGATAAATCAGAGGCTGTTTCCGTAAGTCGGAGGGATTTCTGCAAGAAAGCGATCAAGCGATCTTCAGTCGCGGCAGCGGTGGGGGTTGCGGGTTATCTTGCATACAAAAAGCCTGCGGTCAGGAGTTTCTTTGGGGCAAAAGATGCCTATGCGGCATCCACGGGGCCTGGCAAGTTTACGCTAAAGGGGGATAGCAATTAGGTGCTGCCGGTTTTTTGTTGGGCCTGGTTCGGACCAAAGTAACACAGGTTTATCCATTCTTTGATATTAATTCCCCCTCGATGTATTGGTGAATCATGCTGGAGATTAGAGTTTGATAGGGGGTACCCATTTCCAATGCTTTTTTTTGAATTCCTTTAAAATCATGGTCGTAAAGTCGTATTGTGATTCTTTTATCCTTTTTAAAAGTACTTTTTGCTATAGCTTTAATATTTTCCAACTCTTTTTTCGATGGTGTAGAAAGTTTCATTTTCCCACTTTCATAAGTATCTATGATGTTCTGTTCTTCTTTATCGTATTTCATGTTTCTCCTCCCTGTTCTTTTGATAAGCCTTTGTGGCTTTTCTACTCGGGATAATTGTTTTTAAAAATATGTATTCTTTTTGAATAGCATGCGGGACCATATAAATATAATCTTCAATGATAACAAAATAGATTTTTTGACCTGGATATTTTTGTTGGTCTGGGTGGTTTGCGATTTTCCACACATCACCTTGAGATAAATGGAAAATCACCTGTTCAAAAGATAGTTTTCGTTCCTCTTTTAGCCATTCATTTTTTTCAGGATTCCAATCGTATTTCATATTTGTAGCGTACATCTTTTGCATGTACAAGTCAAGGGTTTATTATTTCCCTATTGGGTTGGTTCGGACTAATGTAACATATTGACAAATTGGGAGTAAAAATCACGTTTAGTGCTCCAGCCATTTTTGGAATATCGACACTGATTTAATTCTACGGGGTTTGGAAAGTTTTCCCTCAAAGGCGACAGCAATTAGGTGCCGCCGGGGTTTTGTGGAACTCACCTTTGAAATCTGGGGAGGTTTCATTATTTTGTTTCTATTAAGCAAAAAATATCGCGATATTTTTTACTTTTACGCAAATATTTCTTGATTGATGAGCTTGAGGTGTTGTTGGGAAAACAGTTTCGGAAGGAAAAGACGAGGCCGAAAGGTCCATGGAAAACAAGGTAAATCAAAAATTTAGTATTGTGTCCCCGGAATTTGTCCCTGATTCCAGGGCCACGTCATTTAAGCTGATAACCTGCTGACTTAACGGAATTGTTTGCTTATCCGGTTTTCTATAAATTCGAAACACAAAATCCGAAATCCGAAACAAATACGAATAACCAAAATCCAAAATTCTAAATGTGATGAGCCCCGCAGATGCTGAATAAATATTTGGAATGTTTTGGTCATTTGATATTCGAAATTAGATATTGTTTCGAGTTTCGATATTCGGATTTCGGATTTTATGATCCCGGAAACAACTAATACTAATGATTTAGCATCGACTTTGACGTTTCCCTGTCCCTGATTCTGATCTCCCTTGACAAGCACCTTTAATGGTGCTATAAAATAGGCCAAATAAAGAACCTTCAAAGGAGTTTATCATGCTCACCAAAATCTATGCAGATTTTGCAGTTAGTATTAGCGAGTTGAAGCGCAACCCTCAGGCGCTTATTGACAATGCTCATGGAGAGGCGATCGCACTGCTTAATCGAAACAAACCGACAGCTTACATCATCCCTTCCGAAACCTATGAGTGGTTGATGGAATTGGCTGAAGATATAGAACTGGGCCAAATCATTGTAGATCGGCAAGCCGAAAAAACCGACGCCGTCGAGATTAGAATCGATGAGCTATAAGCTTAAGTTTTTACCAAGCGCCTTGAAAGAATGGCGGAAACTGGCACCCGAAATCAGGGCACAATTCAAAGCGCATTTGCAACGAAGGCTTGAAAAGCCACACATTGATATGGCAAGAATCAGGGGATATAAGAATCATTACAAAATCAAACTGAGGTCCGTCGGCTATCGGCTGGTTTATGAGGTCGAAGAAAAGGAAATTACTGTTTATGTTATCTGTGTTGGGCGCAGGGACAGCATTTACAAAATACTCAAAAGGCGCAAATTTATCCCCCGAACAACGACATGACGCAAGATCCCAGGGGGCGGTGGTCATTGGCCTTCGCCGTCATTAGTGGCCTTCGGCCGTCATTCATTGTCATTCAATAGTCATTCAATAGTCATTGGTCATTAGGTACTGGGTATTGGGTATTGGGTACTGGTCATTGGACTTCGGACTTCGGACTTCGGACTTTGGACCTTGGACTAACCCGCGTCATTCTGTTGTTACTGATCACTGACCGCTGACTACCGCCTACTGCCTACTCCCTACTGCCCTTTGTCCCTGAAGGGAGACAGCAATTAAAACTGGCTAAGAACTTGAAAAACTCATAGGCCAACTGTCTGTTATTTTGAAATGTGCAGGATATGATACGTTAAGCTAAGATCCTCAGATAAACTCAAGGGTTTTCAGAAAATTGAACTATCTCGTCACAAGGGATGGGGAATACAACCATTGTCCGCTTTTCCCACTTGACCGTATGCGCCAATGGCGTATAATGTGACCATGATATTCATTGAAACTTCCATCTTTACAAAGGAAATTCAACACCTGCTCCCAGACGACAACTATCGGATGCTGCAAACAGTATTGATGCTCCGTCCAGATGCTGGGAATTTGATCAGAGGAAGTGGAGGTTTACGAAAAATTCGTTGGAGTATTCCTGGTACTGGAAAACGTGGCGCATTGAGGGTCATTTATTATTGGGATACTCCGGATACTATCTTTATGCTTTTTCCATACAGAAAGGCCAAACAAGAAGACCTGACGATTGAACAACTCAAGCTGCTCCGGAGAATAGTGAAGGAGATGTTATCATGAAAAAAGGAAATTTTCAAAAATTGGCTGCCAGTATTAAGGAAGCGGGCGAAATCAAGACCGGACGTAAGGCGGCGAGCCGTGTTTACGAAATCAAACCACCTGAAATCAAAAACGTAAGAGAGGAACTCAATGTTTCACAGAGTGAATTCGCTCTTATGATTGGCGTCAGCATTCGAACTTTACAGAATTGGGAACAAGGCAGAAGGAAACCAGAAGGGCCTGCAAAAGCATTATTGCACATTGCATCTAAGAATCCCAGGGCTGTTCTTGATGCCTTGCACTCGGAATAGGTGAGGCGAACAACTCAATTCAATATCCATGTATTCTACACCCATAAAAAAATCTCCGACCGTCGTGTGTTATTGGACCTTGGATTTTGGACCTTGGACATCGGACTTTGGACATTAGTCATTTGAACCCTTGAATGGTTATAGATCTTTTTTAAAAACTTTGCGCCTTTGTTTACCCCGCCTGTCGGAGAGCAGCGTAGATCCCGCTTTCGGGGCCCCGTAGCTCCGGCAGATGGTACTGGGGCGTGAGACTTTCTTGGTTTGATAAGGATGACAAAATGCGCAGAAAACGACTGATCAATTCCATGGCTGCATTGCTGTTTGTTGGGGTTTTCTGTTTGAACAGCGGGGCGCTGGGACACGCCCAGATGCCCTCCGAGGTGGTCTTCATCGACCCGTCGGTCCTGGATGCGGAAAAGATTGTGGCGCAGCTACCCGAAGGGGCCGAGGTGGTGCGGCTTTCGCCGGGGATGGATGGAATTGCGCAGATCTCCGCGCATCTTGCGAAAAAGAGGGATCTTTCTGCCATCCGCATTATCTCCCATGGGAACGCCGGGTATTTTGTGCTGAACGGGAAACGGATCGACGGGGATTTTTTGCGGGATCACGGGGACAGGGTTGCCCCATGGGGCCGGGCCCTGACCGATAACGGGGATATCCTGATTTATGCGTGTAATCTTGCGGCAACAGATGAAGGGAAAGCCTTTGTTGAACGCTTTGCCGGTCTGACGGACGCCGATGTCGCGGCATCCACCGACCTTATGGGTGCGCGTCAGACTTCGGATCACGGACTGATAACTGACAACTGTTCACTGACCACTTCCTCAAGCTGGCGCCTCGAATATGCCGCTGGTCTGATCGAGTCCCATGCGATCAATATTTATGGGTACCCCCATCATCTGGCCAATCAGGTAGTAGATAATGATGCCGATGCTGGTGTTGGTACAACCCTTAGGGAAGCAATTGCTGCTGTAGGCGATAGCGAAACAATCACTTTCAACATCCCCGGCAGTGATACAATTAATATTACAACTCAACTTTTAATCGACCGTAACATGACCATTAACGGTTATAATAGTGCTACAAATAATAATATCACAGTACAGGTAACAATACCCGGAACTTCAAGCTATCGAGTTTTTGAAATGAATCAAGCTGGTAAAACTGTAACCATCGAAAACATGACGATCAAAGGCGGGAATATTAACGAAGGTGGCGGAATAAAGATAACGTCCGGGACAGGGAACCTTGACAATGTAACAGTTTCTAATTCAGTATCTACCAGCAACGGCGGGGGGATTTACAATGCCGGCACTTTGACTCTTATCAACAGTACTGTCAGCGGAAATACAACGAATTTTACCGGCGGGGGAATTTACAATGCCGGCACTTTGACTCTTATCAACAGTACTGTCAGCGGAAATACAAGCCAATATAACGGCGGGGGAATTTATAATAAGGCTTCTGGTAAGACTGTTACAATAGACAGCTGTACCATTGCAAATAACACGGCGGCAAACAGCGATGGCGGCGGGATTTATCTAAAGGCTGGAACTCTTACAGTTAAGAACTCAATTCTTGCAAATAACACAGCTAACGGAACAGCAGATGATTATTTTTACAGTGGCGGAACTTTGATCGACAACGGATATAATTTTGTGGAGACAACCAATGTAGGAGCTGGTTCTGGCGGCTTTACCAATGGTACAAACAATGCCGTTGTGGGAATAGATCCTACAGGTCTTGCATCTTCATTAACTTACGAAGGAGGATATACCCAAGTACTTAAAGTTACGACAGGTAACATTGCATCAGGAAATGCCGGCTCCACATCCGAAACCACCGACCAGCGAGGGTATTACAGAACTTTCTCGGCAGTTACCCGCGGCGCCTATCAGTATAACGGTGTGGTTGCTAAAATCGGTGACGCTACTGACTGGAATACTGGGACTTTTGGTACCGATACATTTGCTTTAATCGGCGCTGCGTATACCGCTGCTTCATCCGGGGATACAATAGAACTCGCTGGAACGGCTATTCTTGAGTCAGGTGTAATTCTCGATGAAAGCAAAACCGTTACCATTCGACGTGACAATGCAGTTTCCTCCTCCACCTATGTCCAGGCGGCCCAAACTGCAGGCACTGCCTCTGATCGTGTCTTCGACATTACCGCTGGAACTGTAACACTTGAAAACATGACCATCAGGAATGGAAATGCGGGCGGTACTGATGGAGGTGGAATTTATTTTACCGGCGCATCGTTGAACCTGGACAGTGTTACAGTTACAGGTTCAAAAGCACACTCCGGCGGCGGAATATATGTTCTTAATGCAACTGCCACGATTACGAACTCCACAATAAGCGGGAACACCGCTGTTGACGAAGCCGGCGGGATTCGTACTCGCGGCACAAGCACATTGACTATTACAAACACTACCATAGCGAATAACCATTCAGACAATGATGATTCCGGAGGAGAACAGGGTGGCGGCATTTACAACCAGGGAACACTAACCGTTAAAAACAGTATCATCGCAAATAATTATAGAGGCAGCGGAACCTCAACGGAAGATGATTATTATTATTCATCCGGTACGTTGACTGATAGCGGATATAATGTGGTTACGTATTCAAGTGTTGCTGCTACTGCAACCGGTGGTTTCAACGCCACAACCGATATATTATATAATACGAAATACGGTACTGCTTCCACAAATTTAACTGCCTGGTCACAGGGAGGTACGGATTTAACCGGAACGCCAACCTTAGGCCTTTCCTCCACCCTTGCATTAAACGGCAGCACGAGCGGAACTTATACTCTATCTTTGGCCGAAGGAAGTTTCGCCGCAGCAAGCGCAACTACAGGGATCCCTTCTGCAGGCACCTGGAACGGCAGTCCGGCTGCAGACCAGCGCGGGGTCGCAAGAATTGCATCTCAGAATACAAGTATCGGAGCTTATTCAGCAAATTATGTTCCTGTTAGTTATGAATACCAAACAAAAGCAGATGGAAATTGGAATTGTGTAACAACAGGCTCTGAAGTTTGGGAAAGAAGAGTTTCCGGTTCTTCGGATGCATGGGTAACTGTAACGGATTCTGGAAATCTCCCGAATTACGAAGATGAAAGTATAACTGTAAAGCACGATGTTACTGTTACCGAAGCGGTAACTATTGATCAGACAACGGTAGATACTGGCGGTTCATTAATTATTTCCACGGGAGTAACGCTGACCATTGCCAATGGCGAAGGCACGGATCTGACGGTCAACGGAACCCTCGATATGGACGGCGGGACTTTAACAAATAACGGTCTACTGGCCTATGGGGCTTCTTCCTCCTTGATCTATTCCGATTCAAGCGCTTCCCAGAGCACAACCACGGCGGAACTGCCCGCCAGCGGCGCCGCCAATCTCACCATAAACAATTCAAACGGCGTTACTCTCGGCGGAACCACGTCCATCTCCGGGAACCTGACCCTCACAAGCGGAACATTTAATGCGGGCGACAACAATTTTACCGCAACCGGAAACGCAACCGGCAGTGGTACATTGAGTATCAGCACGGGAACTGTGGATGTAGACGGTACTTTCAATGTGTCGGGGGCCGTCATCTTTACCGGCCCCGGGAATCTGAAACTGGGAGGGACCACGATAACCAGCCTGGGAACCTTGTTAACGGCAACGGAACCGTATGGTACGACCGTGCAGGGGGTCAGACGGTGCTTCCCGATACCTACAGCAGCCTGCGGATCGGCGGTGGAAGCAGCAGCACAAAGACCCTTGGCGGCGCTGTAACCCTCAATGGCAATCTTACCATCGACAGCAGCACCACACTTGATGCAAGCGGCGCCAATTACGGGATAAATATTGCCGGAAACTGGGCCAACAACGGAACGTTCATCCCCCGAGCGGGAACCGTGATATTTGACGGTTCAGCCTCTCAGACGCTTAACGGAACTAACTCTTTTCACAATCTGACCGTCAACAATTCACACGCGACCGACAAGGTGGACGCTTCCGGGAGTGCGTCCCTGGCGGTCACCAACAACCTGAGCATTACCGACGGTATCTTCAAGAGCGCTTCGGATTACGCGAATGTGACGATCGGCGCCAACGGTACGCTTGAACTGAGCGGCGATATCACCGTCAGCGGCAATTGGTCCAACAGCGGCGGGGTTTTTACGCACAACAGCCACAAGGTGACGCTGGATGGAACGAGCCAGGACTTCTCTGGCAGCACCACCTTTTACGATCTGACCAAGAACGTCACTTCTGCGGACACGTTGGCCTTCCAGAGCGGCAATAGGACGACCATCACCAACACGTTGGTTCTTCAGGGCCAGAGTGGACAACTGATGTCGCTTAGAAGCAGCTCGTCCGGTACACAATGGGAAATAGATCCGCAGGCGACACGCACCATTTCTTATGTGGACGTCAAGGATTCATACAACGTCAATGATACGCTCATAAATCCAGGGACCGGCAGCGTAAATTCATTTAACAACACCAACTGGTCTTTTGCCGATGCCCCCACGGCAACCACCAACGCGGCTTCCGGCATAGGCGCCACCGGCGCTACTTTAAACGGAACGATCAACGCCAATGGGACAAGTACGACGGTGACCTTTGAATACGGCGCGACTACGGCCTATGGGACAACCGTAACCGCGGCGCAAAGTCCTGTCGCCGGCAGCACGGATACTTCGGTGAGCAAGGCCATAACCGGGCTTACTGCAGATACGACCTACCATTACCGGGTTGTGGGCACAAGCGCCGCCGGAACAGTGCAGGGAGGCGATCAGACCTTTGCCACACTCGCGGCTGCCGCCGAAACTAAAGCCGACGGCGCCTGGAGCAGCACAGCCACCTGGGTGGGAGATGTTGTCCCGGTCTCCAGCCAGAACGCAACCATCAAACACGCGGTGACCCTTGATATAAACCCGACTGTCCAGGGCCTGACCATTGATTCAGGGAAATCCCTGACCATGGGCGCCAATTCCCTGATTGCCCAGGGCGCTTCCGACATCAACGGCACGGTTTCCATCGGCACAGGCGCCTTTGAGGCCGACGGTACCTTTGGCGCATCGGGCGGCGCCGTTACCTTTACGGATGCCGGAAACCTCAGACTCGGCGGCACGGTCGCAAGCCTGGGAACATTTACAAGATCAACAGGCACGGTCACCTATGACGGCGCGGCCCAGGGCGTGGCTGCGGTCAATTATTACAACCTGACCTTCAATGGATCGGGCGACAAAACCCTTTCCGGCAACATCGGCATTGCCAATGTGTTTACCACAACCGCTGGAACATTCGTTCATAATGGCGGAACTGTCGCCTACAACGGCGCCTCTCAAACCATTCCGGCCCTGGACTATTCCACTCTCGCATTGAGCAGCGTTACCGAAGGCGCAACAAAAACTTTTGCGGATGGAACAACGAAAGTTGATAATGACATAGAAATTGAATCGTCGGATGTTACTACTTCTATTACCCTCACCGGCAGTTCCGCCGCTGCGGTAACCGTACAGGTGACAAATCCCGGATCCGGCGGGACAGCTTCACGTGTTTTTAAAATCAATGCCCCCGGCGAAACCATCAATATCTCCAACATGACCATTAAGGGCGGGGATGTTACGGATGGCGGAGGGATATATCTTTCAGCAGGGACTCTTAATCTTGATGCTGCTACCATTGCAGATTCACATGCTGACAATGTGGGTGGCGGCATTTCCGCCTGGGGAGGGTCAATCACGCTTACCAGCAGCACCATTAGCGACAACACCTCCACTTCACACGGGGGTGGCATTTTCTCGAATAATGTCTCATTAACGCTGACAAACAGTACGGTGGAAGGGAACAATTCGGGCAATATGGGTGGCGGTATTCTCGCCGAGAATTCAACGTTAACACTTGCCAACAGTACGGTCAGTGGGAATTCGGCTGCCGATGTGGGTGGTGGAATTGCTGGATTTCAGGCTTCAACCTTAGCCTTAACCGACTGTACTGTCAGTGGAAATAAGAGTAGTCATGCGACTCTCGCCAGTGGTGTTTTCGTAAATAACAATTCACCCTTAACGCTGACGAACACGGTGGTTTCTTATAACTACAAAGATAATAGCGGATATGCTGATATTGCCTTTGATAGTGGCGCAACGATAAGAGGCAATTACAACGTATTGGGAGGTTATGATCTATCCGGAACTTCAAACACAAATTATTCTTATACAAGCGGCAAAGGCGCTGCTCTGTTTGCGTCTTATGAAACCATAGTAACAGACACCATCTACAAACCTGTCATTGCAGACAACGGAGGATCAACCGAAACAGTAGCACTTGCCGGCGATTCAATAGGAGGTGGAACGGGTGTTATAACCGGATATTATGATGACAGCGGCACAACCAAATATGCATTCTGGGACGGTTCGAAATGGGTTAAAGTTGAAGACGGTACAACAGAGGCGACCGGCGTTACCGAAATCACAACCGACCAGCGCGGGGCTACAAGACATGGGTCTCCTTCAATCGGTGCTTATGAACTTTATACCGACTACACAACCAATGGTTCGGGAACATCATGGAATACAGCGGTCAACTGGAATATGTATAACGGCGTTACCACACCCGTTGCAACAGTGGCGCCCAGTGCCAACAATTCAACATCCATTGGCGTGAACCACGATATGAACGTTGGCGCGGATGTGTCCATCGATCAAACCACGGTGGCATCTGAAAAGACCCTGACGGTGGAAGCCAATCAAACATTGACCGTTGCCGATGGAACCGGCACGGACCTTACCGCGACCGGGGGCCTGGCGGTGAGCGCCAACGGAATACTGCTGATCAACAGTGGCGCGTCAGTGGATTCAAACGGGGCTTTTGCCTCCTCGGGAACAGTCTCCTTTGATGCCGCATCCGGGGGCGACGACGGGACCCTGAACCTGGCCGGCGCATCTCCCACCCTGGGGACCCTGACAAGAGGGCAGGGCACGGTCACCTACGACGGCGCGGACCAGTCCATGGATGGCCAGGATTACTACAACGCCACCATAGATGGCGGTGGCGTCAAGACCCTGTCCGGCGACGCGACGGTTGAGAATGCTCTGGCCTTGACCAGCGGGCTCATCGCCCTGGGCAATAACGACTTGACCCTTGGGACGGCGGCCACGGTTAGCGGCACCCCGTCTGCGTCCAATATGATCGTCACCAACGGGACGGGCGTATTGAAAAAGCTCCTTTCCGCAACCGGCTCCTTCACTTTTCCCGTTGGGGACACTGCCGAATACTTACCGGCTACGCTCGATTTTACCAGCGGAACCTTTGCGGGTGGGGCTTATGCATCCCTAAACGTAACCAACACCAAACAGCCGAATAACACCAGCACTACCGATTATCTCAACCGCTACTGGTCCGTCACCCAGAGTGGCATCACCGGGTTTTCGTGCGACACAACCTTTAACTATCTCGCAGACGATGTTGAGGGCACGGAAGCCGACATTTACGGGGGCCAGTATAAAGACAGTGCCTGGATCGTCTTGAGCGAGGTGGATGAGGATAACCACAGCTTTCAAGCGACCATCACCAGTTTCTCCGATTTTACCGGTGTAGAGGGAGCAACCCCCGCCACCCAGGTGAATCTGACCGGCCCTTCCACCGTGAATGCGGATGTGGTATCCACCGTCTTCACCCTGACGAGTCAGGATGCTGACGGGGATGCGGCGAACGTCACTTCAGACACCATTTTTTCACTTTTCTCCAATTCCACGGGGACCGCGACCTTTTACAGTGACGCGGCCGGAACATCGGCCATTACACAGCTCACCATCGCGAACGGCAGCAGCACTGCCACCTTTTATTATAAGGACACTGCCACCGGCACTCCCACGGTAACGGCCACACGTACCAGCGGTATGTCATTGGGGTCTGATACCCACCAGATCACAGTAAATGCGGGGACAGCCAGTCAGGTTAGTTTGACCGGGCCTTCAAGTGTTAATGCGGGCGCAGTATCCACCGTTTTCACCCTGACGAGTCAGGATGGTTCCGGCAATACCGCCAATGTGACCTCAGACACGGTCTTCAACCTTACCTCCAACACCGCAGGCACAGCCACATTCTACAGTGATGCAGCCGGGACATCGGTTATTACGCAGGTAACCATTACAAACGGGAGCAGCACGGCCACATTTTACTACAAGGACAGTAACGAAGGGACACCCACAATAACGGCAGCATGGAACAGCGGAGGAACGGACCTGGGATCCGATACCCTTCCGGTCACGGTCAATGCGGACGCCGCATCAAAGGTAAACCTGACCGGTCCCGCAACAGTGACGGCGGATGCTGTATCCACCGCTTTTACATTGACCAGCCAGGATGCTGATGGGAATGCCTCAAATGTCACGGGAGACACCAAGTTTGATCTTTCCTCCAATTCTACAGACACAGTGGCTTTTTACAGTGATGCAGCCGGGACATCGGTTATTACGCAGGTAACCATTACAAACGGGAGCAGCACGGCCACATTTTATTACAAAGACAGTAACGAAGGGACTCCCACCCTGACGGCGGCATGGAACAGCGGGGGCACGGACTTAGGTTCCGATACCCTTCAGGTCACAGTCTCTTTGGCAACACCAACATTGGCCATCTCCACTCCAACATCCTACGACTGTTCAGTGACAAAGGTTGAAATGCACAATGGAACCTCATGGGTCACGATCTTCTCTGGAACGGCACCGCTCGATGTTGTACCGGGCGGGACATTCCTCGGGATAAGCGATCTATCCCTGCCTGCTGGAACGTATTCTCAGATAAAGGTGACCTTCTCTAACGCGTTTCCGCTAAAAGGTTCACGAAGCTATGGCGGAGCCACCTATTACACAACGGCCACCACGTTTGGGGGGCAGACCAACCTGGCAAGTACTCCTACCACCGATTCCGGAAGTGAGGCTGCATATACCTTCAGAATCGAGGCCTGGGGGGCTATCGACACCCCAGTCGAACAGACATCTTCAATTACACCTGTCACGGTTGGCCCTTCAACCGATTATCAGCCGACTTTAAGGGTCACCATAGGCGATAAATTGTTGTTGAAAGGAACTGCCGGGACCCCTTCAACCTATTATTTTGCACTGTCTGAACCGACGGTGAGTATTGTTGAGCCGTAAGAACCGAGTTACGGGTTGCGGGTTGCAAATTCTCAATTGTCAATAGTCAATCCAAAGGGGTTAGCGATATGAATGAATTACAAAAATCAGAGGCTGTTTCCGTGAGTCGGAGGGAGTTCTGCAGGAAGGCGATAAAACGGTCTTCAGTCGCAGCAGCGGTGGGTGTTGCGGGTTATCTTGCCTATAAAAAGCCTGCGGTCAGGAGTTTCTTTGGGGCAAGCGATGCCTATGCGGCATCCACGGGGCCTGGCAAGTTTTCCCTGAAGGGAGACAGCAATTAAGTGCCCCCCTGGTTTTGTGGGGCCACTATTGACCTGGCCCCTTTTCTCTGAATTAACCTTGACTTGATACCGCAGCGAGAGTACACTTCCGTGTATGAATGCACGATACCGGTATATAGAGTGGGATGAAGGCAATCTCTGGAAAAACGAAATAAAGCATGGGGTAACAGCGGAAGAAATTGAACAGTGTTTTAATAATCCCCCTTTTGTTATTTTACCTCATAAGAAAATCTCCGACCGTCGTGTGTTATTGGGCCGGGCCTTTGGCGGGCGCGGCCTTTTCGTCGTATTTCAGCATAAATCAGGTGAAGTTGCTCGGCCAATACATGCGAGGGACATGAAGACAAACGAGAGGCATCTTTATGAAAAATACGCAAAATAACAAGACAAAGAATGATACTGAGCAGTACGAGCTCAGAGATTTTGACCTTGAAAGGCCTGAAGTCATAAGAGATCCTATGAAGGTGGTTCCCAGGTACGGAGGGAAACTGAAGATGTTTAAAACTTCGGTTTCTCTACCAGGGTTCATCATAGATGATCTGCGCAGGTTGGCACGGATCAAGGGGATGACTTCCTATCAGGCACTGCTTAGAGAGCTATTGTCAGAAAAGGTGTATGAAGAAAAGAGGCGGTTGAATCTCTTTGAGCAAGGGCAGCTCTAAATCGTGAAGAGAAAAGGGGAAATGGATCGCTTGCCCAGGGGTCAGTAGCCGATTCCCTGTAAACCTACAAAATTGCCAATGTTCCTCCTTCTTACCCACTGCCTACCGCCCACTAGATTTTGGCCCTGCAATCCTCAGAAGTTGCCGGGTGATCCTGTTTTTTGCAGCAGCCCTTTCCTTTGCCAGCGAATGTTTTTTGTTTGAGAGAAGTTCTTTGGGAAGGTGTGTGAGTGTAAGGAAGAGACGTCCGCAGTAGAAGAGGAAATGCCGCAGGAGATAGCGAAAAGCATCACCTGATGATCGGATTCCATGGTAGGCGGCTAAACTGCCAGAAAATGGAAATAGCGCCTTTACCACATAAGCAACCTTATTTCCAAATCCCTCCCGATTTCCAATGGCAATCCTAAAACTCCAGATAACACCCCTTACATCTAATAATCTATCCTCATCCAACAGCGCAAGCAGGTCCCGGAGTGAGGCGTCAAACTCCCGCTGAGCGCTGTTTTTATTGTTAAGCCAGGGTCCTTGGGACATCTCAGGAAGATGCATCATAGTCGAAAGGAATCCTGTAGTAAGGGCAAATGCCTGTTCAAGACCAAAATCCCGGAGCAGAGTTCCAAATTCATTCCAATTGAGTTGCCCTCTGCAAAAAACAAGAACCCCGGCAATATCGAGATAGTGTTTCAGAGAAACATCGAACTGATGCTGAAGCAGGTGAGCGATGTTGAACAGAAGCTCCATTTCGAGACAGAGGACCGGACAATGAAAATCCCCGGCATCTATCCATTCCTTACGACCCCAGGCCAACTGCATGAACCTCGCGTGGTCTTGAATGACCTCATATGGCATGAAATGGAATTCTAAGATAGTCTCTGAAGTGGCCTGATACATGGCCACGTGATGGGTGGATGCTGGATCGTCTCCGGTGGCCATCACCGTGTAACCCATATCGCGGCCCATCTTTACAATCCGCCGCAAGTCGTCCTGGGAGCAAAGGATATCCAGGTCTGACATGGTACGAAGCCCGCTGTCTTTGTAGATGCGGCCGATCAGGGCGGGGCCTTTCAAAACAATAATGGATATGCCCTCTTTTTCGCATCTGCCAAGGAGTGTCTTCAATATATCAAAATATTCCTCGTTTCTGAGGAAATTTCCAAAATAGGACTGCTCCCATCTCTGTCTCAGCCACTCAGGAATCTTTATTGAAAGTTCGGTGTTTGAAACCATCCAGTAGAGAATGGGCTCGACGTTGTGAACATAGGCCAGGTCACCCACAGCCTTCCAGTCCACATCATTCCCATGTGGGAATTGTTGTGCCGCACTCTGACCCTGAAAGAGCCAGTGCCGGGTTGCGGCAAAGAGCCAATCGAGTGCTTGGAGGCGAATGTCAAAAGAGCTCATAAATTTGGGGTTCAAAGGTTGAAAGGTTCAAGGTTCAGAGGTTCCGGTTACGGGACCTTGGACCGATGATTGCTAAGTTTATCCAGTGTTAGAGGTGCAAGGCTCAAGGCGTAAGGCACAAGGACCTCAACACGTACAGTACCATTCGATCATCCAGTATCCCCGCCTAAAAACGGGATCTTCGACCAGCATCCAGTATCAAATCTCCTTGCTTAGCTCTTTTAAGAGTTTTCGCATGGATTGCAGGCCGTTTGTTTGAAGCCTGAAGATCTCCGCCTTCTCACAGATCCTGATAACAGAATCAAAGAGATGTTCCTCATCCCTGTTGGGGGGAAAACAATATCCCAGGAGTTCAGTGAACACCTCGCCCGGGGAGAGTTCCTCAAACCCCGGTGTCCCAGAAGGGTCGTATGCGGGTATCAGGATGGTCTTCAGAGGAACCGGATCTGATCCGGCAGCATACGGAAGATAGCGCGCCGTCTGAGAATCCAGAATGGTTAATTCCCCGTTTGTAACCGGGTAGCGTGATCCATATTTTTCCACATACACTCCCTCAAGGGTAAGCACCTGGGGGTAGGGATAAGCCAGAAAAGTTTCCGGATCCACTGGCGAAACCTCTTCGCATAAAAAGGTATGCCCCATTTCAATTAGGTTGAAGGTGGTTGTTGTCTTTCCGCTGTCCGGATTTCCCACAATGACACAGGCAGTGTCTCCGATCATTACAGCCCCTGCGTGAAATCCTACCCAGTTCCCGATGGCCCGGATCAGGGCATTTTCAATATCCTCTTCCAGGCGGCATATGAGCTCAAGAGACGACCCAAAATGTCGTGCCGGCTGCCCGGCTTTAAGCAGGCTAAACCCATTCGAAGTGGTCTCGATTACATATTCGTGCTGGGGAGGTAGATTTCTATCGGAACGTATGGAATGAAAGAATGCATCCTGAATATCGGCAGCAATCGCTTCGGGAGCGGTTAAGGATATATTGAGCCGGGGGAAAGAGAGAAAAAAGGTTTTCATGTTTCCGTGTAGACCAGATCGTACCGCAAAAACAGATCGAGTATCTCGTGCAGGTCCGCTTTCATTTCGGTAGTATCACCGTCAAAGACATCGCTCAGCATATAGAGGAGTTCATCGAATGTAAAGGGGTCACGAAGGGCCTCCCAGATGAAGAGAGCCGTCTCATTGAGCACATGTATGCCCTTTTGGTCTCTAACATACAGGGCTGTACTGTTGCCAACTTTTTTCACTTTAACCTGCTTGGATCGGTTATAAAACATGATTCTCCGCGAATTTTTCTATAAGAATACCCCCTTTGGGCCCAGAGGTTAACATTCAAGGTTGGGGCCGTTTGTAGGCTGCAATTTTTCCAATGCTCCATGGTCTGTTAAGCGGTCAGGCCAATCCTTTCTGTTGATAATAAATTTGCGTCGACCGGATAGATACAGGATCTGATAACTGTCTTTAAACAAATCTTATCCTTGATACAACATCCGAGAAAAATTCATGGGACCAGATAGATAAGTTCTTAGGGCTTTTGACAAAAGGCTCGACCTCTCTGCGGGCCGCATCAACATCAAGGTTGTTTATGGATTCAAATAGTAAGTCCAGAAGTTTTTCTGACGTTAAAAGTGCATCGCCCATCCAGTCCCCAGTTTGTCGCATTCGCTGCTCAAGATGGTGCAGATGTAACTCAGGATGATTGGCTGCATACCAGACCAGATCATACCAGTCTCGTCCCTTAACCCGGTTTTTCCATCTTCGGCAGAGAACGGCGTGCATTTTGCCGGCGAACAGGTCCGGAAGTACAAAGGCACGCACCGCAAAAGGGATGGGCTGCAAAAGATAACGGGTTTGCGTTTCAAAACCCGGAGGCGGATCAGTATCAACCTCCAGCTTGATCTTTAAAAGTTGTCCCTTTGGTATTGCCTTCACTATCTCGTCTCCTGTTTCAATCACGACGAGTTGCTTCCGGGTATTTGCTTTAAGAAAAGCCGACTTAACAGGTGATTCTATCGCCTTTTCAACCTTTTCGAATCGCACATCAAAGCCAAAACCTTCGGTCTCTTTCCGAAGGAATGCAGCATAGCGAGTGATATCAAAACCAGCAAAGGGTTCCAGCAAAGAGAAATCCATATCCTCGGAAAATCGATCGAGCCCATAAAGGACTCTCAAGGCGGTTCCGCCATAGAAAGCCACTTTTTCAAAGAACTTTCCCCGCCAGAGCCCAAGAAGGGCTATTTCCTGAAGTATTTCTCGTAAGGCATTTATATAATCGTTATGTCCGTGACATTCATACTTGGAAAGCATCGCAGCAAGTGCTTCGTGCATGACAAACATCCTTTTTCAGTTATTATTTGATTCGTCTGACCAGATCACTTAGCAGCCTGATTTTTTTAGATCGATAGCGCAGGGCGGTCGCATCGAGGTCTGTTGGGCTCAGATCTTTCAATAACACCGGATCGATTCTGAGATTGTCTTCAAGGTAGCTAATTAATTCCTTCTGCGTGTGAATACCGGCACCCCGACTATCATAGAGCTTATCTGCCAGCGCCTTTTCGGGCGTGGCTATCAAAAAGGCTCTGTCATCACCGATTTCCACCCTGTCCATTCCAATACGGAAAGCTTCCAGAGGAATCTTGCGATAGGTGAAAAGGGCAGCCGGTGTTAAGAACCTGCGGGACCGACCGGTAGTTACAGAGGTTAATGCCTCCACACGCTCCGGGATCAGGCCATAATACTGCAATGCAAAATCCAAAGATATGTAAGACGGGCCATAGATGAGATTGGCAAGGATCTCCCGAGAATAAGGTTTTCGGCGGTATTCATCTCCGAAAATGTAAAGACCTTTTTTAATCCTGATAATGAAACCTTGCTTGAGAAGGGCCGAAATCTTGTCTCTTGGACGAGCGTAATCTTTAAGACAGTCCAGAAGCGTCTGGTAATCAAACTCTTCATACTCTATTTTTTTTCTGATAGTTTCAATCATTCCAATGGGCCGGGCAGGGAAACGTCAAACTCGACGCTAAATCGTTAGTATTAGTTATTTCTTAGACCATAAAATCCGAAATCCGAATATCGAAACTCGAAACAATATTTAATTTCGAATATCAAATGATCAAAACATTCCAAATATTTACCCAGCATCTGCGGGGCTCATCACGTTTAGAATTTTGGATTTTGGTTATTCGTATTTGTTTCGGATTTCGGATTTCGTGCTTCGAATTTATAGAAAATCGAATAAGCAAACAATTTTCGTTAAGTCAGCAGGTTATCAGTTTAAATGACGTGACCCTGATGGGCCGGGGGTATATTATGGGACGGCTGAATAAAGCGATAGTTGGGCAAAAATATCATTTTTCACCATAGTATGTCGAGGAAATTCCGACATACTATGCAAAATTGTCACCTGGTGGATTTACCTTCCCCCATGGTATGTCGAGGATTTTTTTGTGGGATCTCAAACCCGCTGTCAGATCCCTCAGGCGGGAGATCTCTCTATCATGAACGTGGTGGAGCAAACCATCAAGGGTTCTCAGGGCCCCGGGTATATACGCCTCAAAATAGGTCTTGTTCATGACCATTGTCAGATGAGAAAAGGCGCCTAAGATCTGGAGATTCCTTTGAATCGGCAGGTAGGGATAATACCTCTCAAAGGACTCCACCCACTCAGGGTTATGTTCCCTGATCAGGGCCAGGTATCTCTGGTATACCTCAATCTTCTGCTCGCGGGTGAGACGGGTATAGGGATCAATTATAAGAGAGGCCAGATCGTAGCCGAGCGGCCCGAGACGACCTCCCTGCCAGTCAATTATCCCCACATTGCCCTTAGAGAGCATAATATTTCTTGACTGGAAATCACGATGGAGAAAAAAGCCACAATCAGCCTTTGAGGCTTTTTCCGCTAAATGGGAAAACGAAGCCTCAAGCTCTGGCAAATCCCCTTTGAGCCCGAGATAACGTCCCAGAAAAGCGTCTCTGAAATAATGTGCCTCGTATTTCAGCATTACGGCACGATCATATCTCTCTGCCTGGCAGCACCATGCCGGATCAAAATCATTTGCACCTTCGGTCTGCATCCGGAAGAGATGATGCAAGACCTTTTCATATGCCCGGAGAGGATCTTCCCCTGAGGACACAAGATCCTGAAGGTTCATGTGCCCCATATCCTCCATAATAAACCAGCCCTTTTCGAGATCGTGCCAATGGATTTCCGGAAGGGGCGCCCCTTTGCTGCGGAGGTGCCTTCCGATCATGAGATAGGCGTAGTTTTCGCGTCTTGCAGCATCATCAGAAGGAGGGTTTGCCATGGCAATGAGGGAGATCCCCGGTTCCTGAGCGGTGATCCGCCAGAATATACGTTTTGATCCATCACCGGGAAGCTGCTGAAAGCTCAGGTCTTCCGTTACCTGATCTCTCTGTTTGAAAAACTCCACAATCGATTTTTTCAGATCAGGTTTCATAGGGTTTTTCCAACAAGATCCTCCCGGACCTCTTTAGCTGATGTGACAACGCTGCCAATCACCTTCAAGCCCTTTTTGACTCTTACCCCTTCCCAGAGAACGGATCGGCGGATCTCCACCCCCTCTTCGAGACTTGTATCCCTGCCGATGACGGCCCACTCTTTGAGTCTAACAGACTCGTGGATCCGGCAACCCGGGCCCAGCAAGAAGTGAGCTTCCTGCAACACCTCTTTGTTGGCGAGGAGATAACTTTTGATGGTCCCCACATCACGCCAATAATGCCCCCTTGAAATATATGCCCTGATCGGACTTCCCTCCCTGATTAACTTCTGGTAACAGTCTATGATATTAGAAAACCGGTCCTTAGGGATGTGGGACAGGATTTCCGGCTCAATGATATGAATTCCCGTAAAGGCAAGTCTGCCGGGGCAGGCTCTGGGCGCGATATCCATAATGTCAAGACGTTCATTTATCAGGATCTGGTTAAAGGGCTCACAGTCATGAAGGATAAGAGTGATCAGGTTGCCTTTTTTTCGGTGAGTTTCATAGGCCCGGGTAAGATCGATATCGGTCAGGATATCCCCGTTGATAACAACAAATGGTTTATCATCCCAGAATCCTTCGGTGTTCTTGATGCCTCCGCCCGTGCCTAAAATCTTTGGTTCCACCTTGACTTGGATGTTCAGCCCGAAAGGTCGGCCGTTATCTAAGTGGGCCACAAGCTGCTCTTGGTGGTGATGGGCGGTCACAATGAGCTCATCAATGTTGTATTTTTTGAGGTACTCTATTACCCTGTCAATCATAGGCCGGTTGCCTACCGGCATGAGGGCTTTTGGCCTGCTCAGAGTCAGCGGTCTCAGCCTCGTCCCGAGGCCGGCTGCGAGGATCATTGCTTTCATAATAGCTTTTTTTCCGTTGCATTTATATCGAACTGATTATACACCATGCAACACGATGTCAATCAATATTCGCGGAGGTTCACAGGTTCTGGGTTCAGAGGTTCAGGGTTAATAACCTTTAAAGCAGCAGAGGAAGAACAGTAAATGCAATCCACACTTGACCTTTCGGAACTTGATCTCAGGATCGGCAGTCTGTTTATGGCGGGAATGCCAGGACCTGAACTGGACGGAGATACTGAGGCGCTTATCCGCAACCACTGTTTGGGCGGAATAATCCTGTTTGCCAGAAACATAGAGAACCCCGTCCAATTGGCATCTCTCTGTCATAACCTCCAGGAAACTGCCATGGAGCAGCACGGCACACCCCTTTTTCTGGCAGTCGATCAGGAGGGGGGGCGGGTTGCCCGGTTAAAGGAACCATTCACTCTGTTTCCCGGTAACAGCGCCATTGGAAACGATTCGAGGCCTGTGGACAGGGCCATGGAGTTTGGCGTTATTACGGCAAGGGAGATGGCCTTGGTTGGGTTGAATATGAATATGGCGCCGGTTGTAGATGTCCGGTGGGGAGAACCTGAAAAGCACTTAGACGGGAGAATATTCAGTGATGACCCTGAAAAAGTCGCCCTGCTCGGACAGACTGTAGTCAAAAGCCTTCAGGAAAACGGTGTTATGGCCGTGGCCAAGCATTTCCCCGGATTGGGCAGGGCCACACTCGATCCCCATCATCACTTGCCAACCATCGATGCGAGTACTGGAGAGATAGAAGAGATCAATCTCCCCCCATTCAGGGCGGTTATTGAACAAGACGTTTCTGCTGTCATGACCTCCCATGCCATTTATTCCGCCTTTGATCCCATGTATCCCGGCACCCTTTCCAATAAGATCATCACCGGACTCCTGAGGAAAAAATTAGGCTTCGAAGGGCTTATCATCACTGACGATCTGGAGATGGGGGCAATAAAGAAGGGGTGGGGGGTGGCCAAGAGTGCTGTTGCCGCCTTTGAGGCAGGCAGCGATCTTTTTCTAATATGCGAAGACCAGGAGGAGGTGATGGCAGGGATGATGGCCCTGAGGGACAGCCTGCTTCGGGGAGACGTACCTTTAGAGAGGCTTCATCAGTCATCAAGGAGAATCATGGCGGCAAAGGCTCGGTTTCTTGGAGGGGGGATTGAAATTTCGTTTGCAAAGGTAAAGGAGTATTTCGATAAAGACGTCTAAAAGATGAAAATGTTATCGCTGCCCGAAAAAAATAAAAGATTAAAAAGGCTGTTCCATCCCGAATCGGTAGCCTTTATTGGCGCTTCTAATAAACGCGGGAAATGGGGCTCTATTATACTGGCCAATCTCATAAACGGCGGTTTTACCGGAGCCATATATCCCATAAACCCATCTGAGGCTCAAATACAGGGGTTAGGGGCATATAAGAGGATCGCAGATGTCCCGGATATCCCGGATCTGGTTGTAATCGTTGTGCCGCCCCAGGCCGTTCCGGCCGTAATCGGTGAATGTGTAGCCAAAGGGATCCAGGTGGGCGTAGTGATCACGGCGGGATTTGCTGAAGTCGGCACAGAGGGTGAGAGGCTCCAGAGAGAGATGGTCAAGCAGGCCCGTGCAGGGGGCATGCTGCTTGTGGGGCCCAACTGCAACGGCATCATGAGCCCTCCAGAGAAACTGCATGTTGCAATGCCGCCGATCTACTTTCCACCCGGCCCAATGGCCGTGGTGGCTCAAAGCGGAAACGTGGCCACCTCCATCGCCCGGCGGGCGATGAAAAGGGGTTTCGGGATCAGCCGCTTTGTAAGCAGCGGTAATGAGGCCGACCTGCACTGCGAAGACTATTATACATACCTTTCAGAAGACCCGGATACCCGGGTTATCCTCAGTTATATCGAGGGGTTCCGGGATGGCCGACGCTTTTTTGCTGCTGCTAAAGAGGTGACTCGGAAAAAGCCGATCATCATGCTCAAGGCGGGGGCTACCAGGATCGGTGCCAAGGCAGCAAAGTCGCATACCGCCGCCATGGCGGGCTCTGATCTGGCCTTTGAAGGGGTATGCAGCCAGGCGGGTGTTATCCGCGCCGGAAACATGGACGACCTGACCAATATTGCTGCCGGATTTGTGGGACAACCATTGCCCGCGGGAAGACGCGTGGGCATAGTCACAGCGGGTGGCGGATGGGGTGTTCTGGCTGCAGATGCCTGTGCCGAAGCAGGACTTGAGGTGCCTGCCCTATCAAAAGAGACCATCCAGGAACTGGATGAATTCCTTCCGGCATGGTGGAGCCGTAACAACCCGGTAGATCTGGTGGCCGGTCTTAAGCCCGATCACCTTGAGAAATCCCTGGAGTGCCTCCTTAGATGCCTAACGATTGATGGAATCCTGCTCCTGGGAATCATGCCGGCCTTACCCCTTGACCCTCTCCCATCCTCGGCCGGCCCTGAAGCCGTAGAGGAACGGTGCCAGGTCCTGTTAGAGACGATAGGTGAAGTTTTTGATAAATTTATGGGGTTGGCCCATCATTATCAGAAGCCGGTCATCATCGCCTCTGAGTTGCCCTTCTCAGTGGAAAATCTGGAAAGCCGGATGGCCCTTATGCTGGGGCAGAGGGGTTATGTCTGCTATCCCAGCCCGGAAGACGCCGCAATCGTCATGGCCAGCCTGGCCGGTTATTCGGAATTTCTCCGTAAATAGTGCATAAAAAGGGTAAGACCTCTCATTGCGAGAGGACCCGCGAGACCCTCCCAAATGCCTGTGACGCGAGATCCCGTCTTCTCGGTCTATATGTATTATCTTCCTTTTCCCTCCTTGACACCTGCTGAAGTAGCTTGAACATCTTGAACTCCTGGGGCTCATCTTTGTAGAAGGTATCCCAAGCATAATGAAACAACTCCTCGAGTCTCTCCGGTGACATATGTTTTGGATAATATACCACCTTGTCGGCGGAATAGTCATTCCAGTTATATGAAAATATCCTCTTCTGTTGGACAAAATCATCAAAGACCTTTGTGTGGGGGAAGGGGGTGAGAACCGTAAACTCAGCCATATCGAGTTCGATCTCGAGGAGGAAATCGATCAACCTCTTTATATAATCCTCTGTGTGGTTATCGAGACCGAGAAGGATGGTCCCCTCTACGCCTATCCCGTTATCATGATATCGCTTAATCCTCTCCTTTATATAGTCAGAGGTATCAAAGACTGCCTGATAAACATACCACGCGCCTGCCTGGGCTGCCAGATCAAGGACCTCCGGCCTATCCTCAATGGGATGGCCGCACCATTTTTTCTTTAGCGGAATCATCTCTCTGAACAGGTCCATTTCCCACTTTGTGTCTTGCGCCAAAGAATTATCCACTATGAACAACCTGTTATTATCTATACTCTCCATTTCCGCTATAGCCTTATCAATGGGGCGGGGCCTGAATTCCTTTCCCCCAAGATATGCCACTGCACATGGGTAACAATGAAAGCGACAACCCCTCGATGCATGGACAAGATCAACCATCTGTACACCCCTGTAATGATACAGGTCCCTGTTCAGGATATCCCGCCGTGCGGTTCCAACGATTTCAATGGGCGGCCTGTCATCTAAATAATCATAAACCTTCTGCAACGTTCCATCCCTGAAATCGGCGAACACCTTCTCCATTCTCCCCTCTGCTTCACCGAGAAAGACGGAATCCCCATGGTCCATGGTCTCTTCGGCGTGAAGCATGGTGGAGATCCCGCCAAATATTACCTTGACACCCTTTTTTCTATATATGTCGGCAATCTCCCACCCCCTTCCTGCCTGGATGGTCAGCATCATGGATATCCCCACAAAATCCACCGGATCATCAAAATCCACAGCCTCCAGATTTTCGTCGATGAATTCCACATCCACATAATCCGGCAGGGCTGCGGCAAAGACAACCGGGCCGTGGGGAGGCAGATGAAACTCGGTTTGTCTTTCAAGCTTTGGCCATTTTGGATAAATAAGTCTGAATTTCATAATAACCGTTCACGGAACGTTGAAATTAGAAAATAGAAATTGGAAATTTGGCCTTCATGCTTTTGTGCTGTTGATGAAGGCATTCAATTTTGGGCCAAGTTTATCAACTACTGCTTTGTATTCTGTCGCGTTTGACTCAGATAAAACTTTTCTTCTGATGAGTTTTCGCAACCATGATTTAGTTTCTTCAAGTGAACCTCTTGAATATAGATAGAACTTTTTCCTGTCAGCGGGAGTATACCGACCATACCCTTCCGCAATATTTGCAGCTATGCTGTCGGATGATCGTATTATCTGATAGCCCATGGTGTTCTGAACCTTTTTGTTCCACTTATCAAAGTCGTGCCAGACCATATCTGATAACTCTTCTGCCAGTTTGTAGACATCCAACTCGTAAACTCGTTTCATCTCTCCCTAATTTCTACTTTCCAATTTCAAGTTTCAACCCATGAACAGTTACTAAATATCTTTGGTAACCGTTCATGGACTCAGAGGTTCTGCTCTTATCAGCCTCAATGTCAACGCATAACCAGGCTCCTTGTTCACGGAGAGTTCTATTCTCCCGGGAAAGGCTTTTTGAACCCCGTCATTGGCTCTTCTTTCTTTAATATATGCCTTAACAGACCGGTTTAAATTGCCATTTCTGTATTGGCGTATTTCCCAGTTATGATTCGGGGCTATTATTACATCAACGATTGTCGTGGTATCATTCATGTAGCGGCAGACATGGGACCCATTACTCAAGATGCCGGTGCCTGCCGGTTCTCCCACCGGCGGGAAAAATACCATTCTTATGTCATTCATAAGGCCTTCTGCGAATTCCTTAGAGTCAAAAGGCTGAATCCCCCTGTTAATAACCACCTCCCGCCTGTAAACTCCGTCAAACAGCACCAATCCCTCGATTGACATGATGATACAATGGATAGTTTCAAGATCGGATGAAATATCCGTTATCCCGATTACAGAGGCGGTCCCCCCCCGGCATTGTTGCCTCGATGGAATGGATAAATTGCCAGTTACCTTTTGGAAAGGGGAGTCCGCAGCTCATTTGGGCAGCGGGATCTTCGACAAGTTTCGGGATACTGCTGCACGAAATCGTAAACAGCAGGATGCTCAGTAATAGGTTGATATATTTCATTTTAAGTGCCTAAAGTTTAAAGTGAACTAAAGTGCCTATTTATCCCGCTTGGAGCGGGGAAGTTGTGGTGCGCCTTCGGCGAGACAATTTAAAATAGAGACAAGCTTGTTCCGGCCAACAGCCGAACCCGTGTTCAACATGGAAAAAATTCCTTAACTTTAGTCACTTTAGGCACTTTAGATCACTTGAGCTCACTTTCCACAAACACTTTCTCTTCCAATACCTCATTAACCCTGACGTTTTTAAATATGATCTTCGTAAAGGACTTCTCACCTTCATAGATGGTAACAGATTTGATTACTCCCGGCCGGTCTGAAAAAATCAACACAATATTTTTAATGATTGCGGAGAACGCCTTTTTCTTTGGAGTGAGCGTAATTTTGCGATCAGGCTCGAGGGAGGCATTAAAGTCAGGGTTTTCAGCAAAATGCCCTCTAAGCCACATGGTAATTTCTTCCAGGACAATCTGCATTGCCTGGAGACTGAGACCTGAAACCCTTCTGAAGCCGTTTTCCCCCCATATGTAACGGGTTACTTTCCCTTCATACATCAGAAGGATGCTCTTGATGGGAGATTGATATTCCCACCTGAGTGACCCCGGCGCCTCATAGTAGAATACACCTTTTGATATCAGGGGTCTTGATAGAATCTGCAGGTGCTTTTCCTGGATAAAATCAGCGCTGATGGTGTTTATCTGTCCCGCATCCTTCCTGAGCTGGTCCCAGTCTTTACTCCAGCCTATAAATATGAAGTTGACAAGAACTGTTGCGAGCATCAGTAATATATTAAAGCTATTAATTTTCCTCATCCTGCAACCCCCAATCCAAAATCCGCAAGCCAAAATCCAAAATCAATACATTCCTCCATTCACCGAAATAACCTGGCCGGTAATATAGGAAGCATCTTCAGAGCAGAGAAACCTGACAACCCGCGCCACTTCCTCCGGTCTCCCCACCCTTGCCATGGGGATCGCCCCTTTTATGAAATCCTTGGGAACATCCTTGATCATCTCTGTTTCGATAAGACCCGGCGCAACAACATTTACGCGGACACCGATCCTGGCAACCTCGGTCGCGATCGCACGGCTTGTTCCAATCAATCCGGCCTTTGCGGCCGAGTAATTGGCCTGCCCCCTATGACCGATGAGACCTGACAGGGACGAAATTGAGACAATGCTCCCCCTTTTTTTGCCTACCATTTTTTCAAGAATCGGCCGTGTAATATTATAAAATCCTTTCAGACTCGTATTGATTACCGAATCCCACTCATCCTCGGTCATGAACACGAATAATCCATCTGCCGTGATCCCTGCATTATTCACCAGCACTTCGATATTTTCAAAACGACCGGTTATCTCATCTATGGCCTTTTTAGCATCTTCGGAATTTGAAACATCAAACCCGGCTGTTTCACCATCTCCCCCGTTATCCTTTACCATTCTCAGGGTCTCTGCTGCCGCTTGATCGTCCGATCTGAAATTGATGATAATATAGAACCCATCCTTGGCAAGCTCAACACATATGGCGCGACCGATCCCTCTGCTCCCACCGGTAACAACAGCAACTTTTGTCCCATTTTTATTGCTCATATCCCTCACTTCGGAACCAATTTAACAATTTGCACGCTGACCTTTCCCACGAGGTCCCCGTCTGCCTTTATCATTCCTAAAACTTCGTGGTAGTTTTCAAAATCGAATACTCTTCTTACCTCAGTCATTATTTGACTGCCCAGAGGTATCCTCTCACGATAAAAGAGCGCCTCTTTCACCCCTGCCAGCCATCCCTTCCCCTTGATATTGCCCCCCTTTTTCTTGTGTTCTTCCCATCCAATACATATACCAGCAGTTTGAGCAACGAGTTCTATCAAGACAATCGAATTTATGGAATCTCCTTCAATTAGAGGCCATTTTCCGGTAACCGTAGCTTTCGAGACAGCACTCTCTTTATCTACCTCGATTATGCTGTCAATGAGCTTCATACCATTTCGATGGGGCAGGAGTTCCTCGATATCAACGCTCACCATTGGTTTTTCTCCCGACATAATGACATCATTTGTCATACCTTCCAGGAAAATGAGATTGACCGGCAATGACTTTGATGATAATCTAATTACTTTTTTACGATACTTTGTCAATTGTGTAAAGAAACAATAGGAAAAACTAAATGACAAGCCTGATAGATGAATTAAGAGAAAAAATCATTGACACCCTTAATCTCGAAGATATCGTGCCGGATGATATCGGTGAAGATGATCAATTGGTTGGCGGTGAATTGGGGTTAGATTCCATAGATGTCCTGGAATTGGTTATGATGATTGAGAAAGATTATTCCGTTAGAATTGATAATAAGGAGCTCGGCGCCAAGGTCTTTGCAAATTTGAGAGCCCTGGCTGAATATATACAGGAAAAATCTCCGGGGTTATCCGGTGCCTGAACGAAAATCACGCCTTGGCGTGATTCAGGCACGATTTTGGATTGCGGATTGCGGATTGATTAAGGCAACTTAGCCTGGATATAGCTCAATGTTCAATGTCGGAGTCTTCGCTTACCTCGGTGTTTTGAATTTTGGGGTTTTCGTTCAGACACTATCTAATTGACGGCTATCCACGTTCAGACTTTGATCATAGTTTCGACCTCTTTTTATTGCTCTTAATCTTGCCCGTGGTAAGAGCATAATTATGATTATGATTACGATTAAGAGCAAACTGTTTGACTGGCAGAAACAATGACCAAGGCCCGAGTTTATATCACCGGAACAGGATTGATTACCCCGGTTGCGCGGGGAGTCTTAGAGACAAAGACCTCGATCATGAACGGTATAAGGGGAATCGGGCCTGTGACTCTTTTTCCTGTTCCCCGGGATAGATCTCTCCCCGTTGGCGAAATCCATGAATCATTTGAAGCAGATGGACCCCCCAGAACCCATCAGTTGGCCCTCATTGCGGCAAAAGAAGCATTGGCCGATTCAGAGGATGCCCCTGATGCCATAGTCATAGGGGTAACAACAGGCGGAATGGCCCTGACCGAAACATATTTGAAAAGAGGCGATACTGATCGGGAATTATTCAAGTACCATTCAACGGGTTCTGTCGCTGAATATCTTGCTCTAAAGCTTAAATGCAAGGGGCCGGTTATCACCGTTTCAACGGCCTGTTCATCTGGGACTGCTGCCATCAAGATTGCCCTTGAGATGCTCAGGGGAGGCAAGGCCAAAAATGTCCTCGCAGGGGGGGCAGATTCGCTCTGCCGTCTTACATATTACGGTTTCAACGCCCTGCAGTTAATTGACCCGGCCGGCGCCCGTCCTTTAGACAGGGACAGACGTGGGATGACGGTCTCAGAAGGGGCCGGAATGCTGCTTCTTGAGAGTAAAGAACAGACACCCGATAATGCGATGGCAGAGATCCTCGGGGCTGGCCTGTCCTGTGACGCATATCACCCCTCAACACCAGATCCCGCAGGCACCGGTGCCCTGGCCGCAATGAGGGCTGCCATAAGAGATAGTAGCATTTCCCCTTCGGACATCGATTATATCAATCTCCACGGCACGGGTACCATTGACAATGATCTTTCCGAAGCGAGGGCATTGGACAGTCTCTTTGACGAGGATAAGCCCCTTCTTTCCTCTATCAAGGGCGCGTTTGGGCACAGCCTTGCCGCGGCAGGTGCAATTGAGGCTGTGATTTCTGCTATGGGGATTTCCGGCAATTTCGTTCCGGGCAACGCAGGTTGTAAAACACCGGACCCGGAACTGCATCTCAACCCCGTTATTGAACCGATTGAGAAAGATATTCAAACCGTTCTTTCAAATTCTTTCGGGTTTGGAGGCAATAATGCTTCAGTGGTAATCGGGAGTCCGGAAAAAACGAGAGAACCCATATCATCTCAAGAGCCGCTTCCTCTAACCGTTGTTGGATGCGCATGTATCACCGGGGCTGGGAAGACCCGCATGACCGAAAAAGCGGTATCTGAAGGCCAAAGTTGTAAGGGGATACTCTCAGAGAGAGAAGTATCAAATGATCTCTCTCCCAAAACTGCCAGACGACTTAAACGGCTGTCACGATTGGCCTTATCCCTCGCCATTGCAGCCCATAAAGATTCCGGGGTTTCGGACAACCCGAACGCACTCTTTTTTGGCACCGGATGGGGCCCCCTCTCGGAGACATATGATTTTTTGACCAAGCTGTATGAATCGGAAGAACATTTTACCAGTCCTACCGATTTCATAGGCTCTGTGCATAATGCGCCGGCAGGACAGATGGCCATCCAATTCAGATCTACCGGCCCTAATATCACGACCACAGGGGGGGATTATTCCTTTGAGCAATCCTTGATGACAGCAAGTCTCCTGACCAAAGTTCAAGATGACTTAATACTTGTAGTGGGAGCTGACGAGTCTCACGAGATACTGTCTAACCTCTTTGACGACTCCGTATCGGGAGACCGGACACCCGCAGATGGAGGAGGGGCTATCTGTCTGAAACTTGAGGACACCTCTTCCCCGCCAAGGACGGGATCTTCGACCGGTTTGAGGTTATCCCCTTCATTCTTTGAATATTCAAAGAACAACCCCTCTATTATTTCATCTCTTATAGATGGTCTCGGCGGCCCGGATGGGATCAAGCTTAAATATGGAGCGGTTCTTGCGGGAATACCCGGATCACATCGAGAGAGAGGGGAGGAGCAACTCTCCAAATTTGTAGCAGGGTCGGGTTTTGAAGGGCCGGTCATCGATTACAGACGGCTTACAGGTGAATTTGCCTCTGCATCGGCAGTGGCCGCAGTCCTTGCTGTCTGTTTTGCTAAGGAAGGAAAAATTCCGGAAGCTCTTTGCGGCAGAAAATCCCCTCATCTGAATGGAAAAGGCATCCTGATTATAGGCCTTGGAAAATTTGTAACAGCAGTTGAAGTAATCACTTAGAGTTTAATATGAAAGTACTTCTCATTTCAGCAAACACGCTTACGACTCCTTATCCGGTATACCCCTTAGGTCTTGATTACGTAGCTGATGCAATAGCGGCAGATCATCAGGTTAAGATTGTGGACATCAACAACCTCGGAGAGCAGGGTTCATTAGGAAAAGAGATAGGCGATTATTCACCTGATATAATCGGTCTTTCATTGCGCAACATAGATAACGCCGACAGCGTGAACAAGAAAGGTTTTATCTCTGAGTATCAGCAGTATGTAAAGACTATCAGGCAGTATTCCAGTGCCCCGCTGGTCCTGGGGGGAAGCGGTTTCACCTTGTTCCCCGCAGAAGTTATGGAAGCCCTGGGGGCAGAGTACGGAATAATAGGTGAGGGAGAAAGGCTGGCGCACCTTCTTGAGGCTATGGGGAAACAGAAAGATCCATCTCGCATTCCCGGAATCATGACCCTGTCAGAAGAAAAAGAGGTTCCGGAACCTTTTGACAGATCATTTGCCTTGAGTTATGTACCCCATATCTCCCGTACAAAATATTATCTGAAAAATGGCGGGATGCTCAATCTTCAGACAAAGCGGGGCTGTACATTCCGATGTATCTACTGCACATATCCACAGATAGAGGGAGGCCATCTGCGGCTCACCCCCCCTGGAGATGTGGCAAATAACGCGCTGCGTCTTCAGGACTCCGGGGCAAAATATTTTTTTATCGTTGATTCAGTATTTAACTCCGATTATTCCCACAGCATCGAGGTGGCACGTGCCTTCAAAAACGCCGGGATCTCTATCCCCTGGGGAGCCTTTTTTGCGCCCACAAAACCGCCTGAAGGATATTTCAGGATAATGGCTGATGCCGGTCTTTCACATGTTGAGTTCGGGACTGAATCTTTATCCGGTAATATGCTGAAAACCTATAAAAAACCATTTAGCATAAAACATATTTTCAAAGCCCATAAGGCCGCTATTAAAGCAGGGTTATTTACTGCCCACTACTTCCTTCTCGGAGGCCCTGGTGAGGACGAGGGCTCGTTGAATGAGACGCTTTCAAATATCGCCATGCTGAATAAAAGCGTCCTCTTTTTTTTTGCGCTCTGCGAATTTATCCGCATACTGCGCTCTATGACATTGCAGTGGAAGAGGGCCAGATATCAAGGTCTCGGAGCATATTAGAGCCTGTTTTCTACAGACCCAAGTCAATCAGCATCGATGAGATTATCCGGAAGGTCGAAGAACACGCAGATGGCCGCGCCAATTGGGTTGTGGGCTCAGGAGGCGAGACCATGGCCACAATAATCTCCAGGATGTACAGCCGAGGTCATTCAGGTCCCCTGTGGGAATATCTGATTAGATGAGGAAAAAACTTTAGGCACTTTCCATGAAATGGTATTCTCTAAAAAGCGTGGACGTTCTTTCGTCAAATGAAATTACCATGGAAGCTGAAATCAGTCCTGATTCACCCTGGTTTTCAGGCCATTTCCCGGGTGAGCCGATTCTTCCAGGGGTGGCACAACTCGCAATGGCCCTTGATGCAATCAAAAAACTCGACCGAAAAAACCTGAGGATTTCAAGTGTTAAAAGGGTAAGATTTAAACAGGTTATTAGACCTGATGACAAACTGAGAATAACTGTTACTCCTCATAAAAAGGATGCCTTATCATATCTCTTTCGCATAACGGTCAACGGAGAATTAGCCAGCAATGGTATCCTTATGGTCGAGGAATTATAGAATTTCAGACGAGTAAGGGGGAAATAAATGTGGCAAAGGATGTAGAAAACATCACCATTCGTATTGCAGAAATCATGATCAACGAGCTTAAGCTTGAAGATGTTACTCCGGAGACCTTTGATCCTGAGATTGACCTCGTTGATGAAGTAGGCATTGACAGTATGGATCTTGCAACTATCGTTCTTGTTGTTCAGGATGAATACGGGATAAGAATCGATGAAGATGATTACCAGAAGCTGACAACGATTCGATTTATCGCTGAATATGTTCAGGAAAGGATGTAGACTCTAAACCTGTGAATGCTTACCTTTTTAGCTGCTGAAGGGGCCCGCAACATCGCATATCGTCCTGGGAAAGGCGGGCCCCCAAGGAGTTTTGTAAATGAAGACAGTAAGCTCGTTATTGGATGAGGAGTGGCATAAAAGATATAAATCGATCTCCAAGTTGAATATCAGGAGCTCAATATATGATGTGACAAATCGATGCAATCTCCGTTGCAAAGGCTGCTTCTTTTTTTCATCTGATGAAGACAAGGTGGCAAAAGAGGAGATGGACCTGAAAAAATGGGAAGTGTTTATTGACAGAGAAAAGGAGCGGGGTGTAAATCTCGCCATCCTGATTGGTGGAGAGCCCACCATCTGTCTTGACAGAGTGGAGGCATTCTACAGCCGCCTACCCACATTTTGCGCGACAAACGGCCTGATCAAGGTCCCGAGGGACAGGTTTCCCCATTTGATGGTCGGCATCTCCCTGTGGGGCGATGAAGAAGACGAGAAGCTCCTAAGGGGGAAGGACACCTTCCCAATATCAAGCAGGAATTATGAGGGTGATTCTCATGCCTACTATCTTTATACGATTACTCCCAAACAGATCGGAAAGACGGAGCGAATTGTAAATAGGATCAGAGACGTCGGGTTGAAGATACATATGCAATTACTCTCAAATGATGAAGGGGTGGAGGAATTTTTTTGGACACATGAGGAGTTAAAAGATATCCGGGCTGAAATGGACGATATGCTTGATAAATATCCTGATGTAGTTATATCCTCCTATTATTACCACGAAGTTATCACTACAGGAAAAATGTTCGATCGCCAGTTTGGCTGGGGGGAATGCCCGTCCGTGACCGAACCCATAGACCGCAGGGATCCCAGGCCGAAACATCTTATCGGTTTTATCCGCTGGGCCTCGGATCTAAAGACAATGCATCGGTGCTGTACATCCGAAACACGAGATTGCTCAACCTGCAAGGATGGGGCTGCCTACATGAGCTGGGTAATGGTAAACAAAAGGGCCCATATACGTTCCGAACAGGACCTCAAAAACTGGATTGAGGTTTACGAAATGTTCGCAAAACTTTATCAGTTTATTCCATGGTAACGGTTTGGATTGATGATTGTTGTAGCGAAGCGGAAATCCCGCCTTGACCAGATTTAGCGAGGGGACGATTGTTGATTGAAAAGCAGCAATAAAAATAGGATCAGAAGCTAAAAACGTTTCCACCCAAAAATTTTCTCATCCGAAGTTTCTTTAACAGTCAGGATTATCAGCATTAAAGGAGTGCCGGCCATTTAGATTATTTTCTTACTCATAATCATAATCTTACTCATAATCAAAAATCTCCAAGCTGAGTGAAAAAGAGTATGATTATGAACTATTGCTTCTGTTTTTTCTCTGTGTACTCTGTGTGCTCTGTGAGAAAAAAGACAGGTTTTAGAGTCAAAACTATGCCCAAGAATTCGAGAAAGGCCGTAATCTTAGGTTATGATGCAGTCTCACCCCTCGGGACCGACATGGGAACCCAATGGAACCGGTCTGTCAAGGGTGAAAGCGGGATCGATCATCTCACACGTTTCCCTGTTGGAGAAGGGTTTCCGGTCCATATTGCCGGGCAGGTGGAAGATATAGACACCACCCCCTATCCGTTTCTCTCCCCTCGCAACCTGGCCCACTGGACATCTCCCATATTCAAGTATGCCATGCTGGTTGTGCACCGCTCCCTTGAAAAGAGCGGGGTAGTAATCACCCCTGACCTGTCACCAAGAGTGGCCATCACCTTCAGTTCTGCAGTGGGGGGACAGGACGCAGTTCTTGAGGCAGACAGGCGCATGATTTCAGAAGGGAAGATGCCTCACCCCTTTACAAATCCTAATTCATGTATAAACATGGTGGGAGGTAAAATATCCATTTTAACTAAGGCCACCGGCCCTGTTCTCTCCACCATTACCGCGTGTGCAACGGGTGTCACATCAATGATAGTGGGGGCAATGCTTTTAGAGCAGGGAAGGGCGGATGTTGTCATATGCGGTGCCGTGGATTTTGCCTTAGTTGAACCAATTGTGGCCGGTTTTGCTACTATGAACGGTGCTTATAGACCCAAAGAAGGTCAGAAGCCGGACCTTCCGGCAGAGGTAAGCCGTCCATTCTCCATTGACAGAAGAGGATTCGTAATATCTGAGGGCGCCGGCAGCATCATCATTGCAGCAAAGGACTTTGCCAGGGCCCATGGTTTGAATTATAAGATTGAGATGGCGGGTTGGGGCATGACCTCAGATGCCTATCATTTTGTGGCGCCAAACCCTGAGACAGTAAGGCGCTGTATCGCTGAAAGCATTGATGATGCCGGCATAAATCCCTCTGATATTGATGCCATAAATGCTCATGCCACTTCAACAAAAGTAGGTGACAAGGTCGAATTTGACTCCTTGAAAGCGGTTTTTGGCGACCGTATCCCACCGGTTTCAGCAAACAAATCTCTTATCGGTCATGCCATGGGGGCATCAAGCGCAATCGAATCCATATTCGCCATCGAAGGAATGCTCAACAACACCCTGCTTCCCACCATTAACCATACTCCGGACCCGGAAATTGGATTGGATTGCGTTTCTGAAGGAGCGCGTGATATGAGCCAGGAGTTTATATTGAAGAATTCATTCGGTTTTGGTGGCTGTAACTCGTGCGTGGTTTTTAGAGGAATATAAGTATGAGGCCGAAACCTTTTTTACCTGAACCACTTACCGACGATGACCGGTATGTGAGAGACAAGACCGGCGGACTGGTCTGGCACAGGTGCAGCAACCGTGTCCTCTATGTCGATACGGATCGTTCGCAGATCGTATACCACTCCAACTACCTTCGATATTTTGAATTTGCCAGGGCTTCCCTGATGCGTGACACTGCATACACATACAAGCAAATTGAAGAGGACGGGCTTATATACCCGATCATTGAGATCGGGGTTAAGTACTACACACCGCTGCGCTACGATGACCCAATGTGGATACATACACACCCTGCAAAACTTGAGAGGGTACGGCTCAGGTTCGACTATGTGATCACCCACGAAGAAACTGAAGATATTGTATGTAAGGGATTCACCAGGCATTGCTCTATTAACTCCTCGGGCGTACCTGTAGCAATCGACGACAAAACACGCCATCTATGGAATATCTTCCCAAAATAGCTGATAAGGTGCGGCTGCCTCTGAAAATTAGAATTTCCCCTTACCTGTTGGATCATCAGTTTGAGGGGAAAGCGGTCCTCCCTGGCGTAGAGGCCCTGCAAATATTAGCGGCATCCACATCAGAATATGTGCCGGACATAAAGATAGATTCCCTTCTTGATGTAAAATTTGAAAAATTTTTGCATATTAACCCGCACGTTGCCCAGATAGACGCATTCAATGAATTAGAGGTACATGAAGATGGCAGCATAGTCTCAAAGCTCATCACAAAAACCAGGTCAAAAGCAGGTTCCATCACCCTGACAAAAGAGCATGTGTCAATAAGATTCCCTAACGATCCTCAAGAACCCGCGCCCCCCTTATTTGACGAAATCTCTGCCTTAGAAGGATTCGGGATTGATATTCCATCTGACAGGCTCTATGGCGAGCTTGTCCCCTTTGGCCCGGCGTATCATAATGTGAAAGAGACCTTGACGGTTTCTGAACAGGGCGCCATTGCATCTGTTTATGCACCGGATAATGGAGCGTCATCAACCCCGTTAGGGTCCCCTTTCCCCCTTGATGCAGCCTTACACGCTGCCTGTGCCTGGGGTCAGCGTTATAAGGGTATCGTCGGTTTCCCCGTTGGTTTTGGAATACGGCACATATTCCAACAGACAAGCCCGGGGGCCACCTATATTGCGAGAATTATCCCAAAAAAAAGAGACTCGAAAACACTTATCTTTGATATATGGATCTACGATCAGGATGGCGTTTTCTATGAGACTGCATTGGACGTCCTGATGGGGGATGTGAGCGGCGGCAGAATGAAGCCACCTCAATGGGTCGGGGAAGGGGCCGAATATCAACCGCTCTCATCCTTGAAAGAGCATTGTGAAGCCCTTGCGATCATCGAACTCAAGACCATAAACGATATGGCGGTTAAGGCGCTTTCAGATTTCGAACTTGACCGATATGGCCGGTTAGGGGATAAAAGAAAGAAGAGCTATCTTGGCTCCAGACTATGCTGTAAGACCCTCTCCAGGAAACTCTCGGGAGATGATAGGGAGACCCCTGCATCATCCATCACAACCATTTCCCCTGATCAGATCCATCCCCGCTCTCCCCTGACCGATGGAAGGGATATGTTTTCCTGCTCGGTTTCTCATGACAACAGGCACGCCGTTGCCGTTGCCGCTAAGATAAAGGTGGGGGTTGACGTTGAGGAGATCTCGGAAAAAGTACTGAGACCCCGGCGACTCTACATGAAAGAGCGCGAAGAAATATTGGCTAGAAACTCACCGCTTGGAGAAATAGAGGCCTCTGTCAGAATCTGGAGCATCAAAGAAGCCATATCCAAGGCCCTCGGCATAACCCTGGCCCAGGCATGGGAAAAAGCGGAGATAACGGATGTCGGACAAAAAAAGAGTCTTGTTTTTATGGAAAAACATGAATATACTGCCATTCACGATACGTTGGACAACCATGTATTCACCATGGTATCATAGAGATTATCAAATAACTCAGGCTCACCTTAGGTGGGCCTGAGGAGGGATTGAGTCGTTTAGTTGATTGTTTTGCTGCGTGTACGCAATGATAGAAAATCGCGAAAGGAGGTGGTAAAAGATCTATTTTCGGGATGAGATAGTCTTGGTGCATTTCAATCTGATCAAAATCAACACCGGTATAAGGAGGAAAGATCATGAAAATTAGCTATTTAAAGGTTATTTTGGTTGTCGCTGCAGGTCTGCTGCTTATCGGTTGCGCTTCGCCAAAAGCAGTTTCAACGTTCAAGGCCATTGATCTCAACCCTATAGTACAGGGGGGTGATTATGTTCAGAAAGTGGATAATTTCGTAGTTATTCTGGATAAATCGGGGTCCATGGGTGAGCTTTACAAAGGGCAGAAAAAACTGGACTATGCCAAAGATATGGTGAGCCGGATGAATCGCACTATGCCCGACCTCATGCTGACCGGCTCTCTCAGGATTTTTGGCCGCATAGCCGTTTGGTCCAATAATTTCACCGAACTTATGTGGGGACCCGCAGCATATTCAACAATTGGACTTGATGGAGGTCTGAGCAAGGTCGGGTTTAGTGTTGGAGACAGCCCCCTTAATGTCGCCCTTGATGCAGCAGCTCAGGATTGGAAAAGAGCCTCAGGCAACCTAGCTGTTATTATCTTTACCGATGCAAATAAGGAAGTCATGAACTATAAAGCGGTAAAAAAGGCTGCAGCAGACCTGAAAGCTTATTACGGAGAAAGAGTCTGTATCTATCCGGTGCAGATAGGCAAGGATCCTGAGGCCAAAAAGCTCCTCCAACAGATCGCACAAGAGGGTCAATGCGGATTTTACACAAACGCTGACCAAATAGCCTCCAGCGCTGGCATGGCCGGCTTTGTAGAGAAAGTCTTTCTGCAAAAGGTTGAAAAGGTTGTGGTCGTTGAGGAAAAGGTAGTGATTGTTAAAGCTGGTCCGTGTCCAGACAATGATGGCGATGGTGTTTGCGACAAAGATGATCAATGCCCGAATACACCCAGGGGCGCAAAAGTGGATTATAGAGGTTGTTGGGTGGTCGGTGACGTTTTCTTCGATTTTGACAAGTCTAATATAAAGCCCCGATTTTACTATGAACTGAATGCAGTTGTGAAGGTCCTGAAGAATAATCCCTCGCTGAAAATACGAATTGAGGGGAACACGGATAATATCGGAACGGCAAAATACAATATGGGGCTTTCGAATAGACGCGCTAAGTCTGTACTGGAATACCTCGTAAAGGCTGGAATCAATAAAAACAGGCTTTCTACCGTAGGGTACGGTTTCAGCAGGCCGATTGCCACTAACATAACACCGGAGGGCAGAGCCCTGAACCGGAGGGTTGAACTGACACCCTTGTTTTAGGTATTAATTAAACGTTCTAAACCACTGCTCAAGTCGCAGGGCCTTAATAAGGGTCCTGCTGCTTGAGCCCTAAACCCGTGATACCCCCTCTACTAAGGACCCCCTTGGCAACAATGACCCGCTGGATATCAAGACTCCCCATGACTACCTGAGCGCTGATTGCCGATTGGTACAGGCCTGCCACATCATACTCATTGCTTAGACCGTAGGCGCCGTGAATCTCCATGGCATCCGATGTAATCTCTTTGATTTCGCTTGCAACAAAGAGTTTCAACGCTGCCGCCTCAAAGAAGACATCTTTTCCCTGATCCACCATAGAGCAGACCTGAAAAAGATACGCCTTCATAGCCTCGACTTTTGACATCATCCTGGCAAGTTTTACCTGTGTCATTTGAAACCTGTGTCCGATAGATTTGCCCCTGTGGGTCTTGGTATTAGCATAGTTGACAGATAGGTCGAGCGCCTTTTCTCCTATCCCCACAAAGAGAGTACAAAACGCAATTTTGCCCAGGGCTTCCGTCTTCAACAGGATCTCAAACCCCTGACTCGTATCCCCTATAACATGTTCATCCGGGGCAAAGTAGTCCTCAAGATAAAGATCGCCATTGTCAAATCCTTTGGAATGGATAAATGACTCTCTTTTTCCCGCCTCATACCCTTTCCCTTTTGATTCCACCAGGAAAGCAGCCACGCCATTTTCTGCCTTCGCAAAAAGGATCATTTGATCACATATGCCTGAATTGGTGATGAAACGTTTTGAGCCGTTGATCAGCCACCCCCCATCAACCTTCTTTGCTGACGTTTTGAGCTGCAGGGGATCTGATCCGGTATCGGGTTCGGTAAAGGCCAGGGCTCCAATACTTTCTAAGGAAAGAAGGGGCCCGAGATAGGTCGCCTTCAAAAAGTCAGACCCATATTGAGATATGGGGTATGCTAACATAAAGTTTTCAAACAACAGCCAGGAAGGGACTAAGGATGCATAGGAGAGCTCTTTCAGCGCAATAATCATCCCCGAAAATGTTCCCCCCGCTCCACCCCACTCCTCGGGAAATGGTGTCCTGAGAATGCCCATGGAGAGTAGCTTTTCCCTGACGCGATCAGGAAGTGCCCAATTTTCATCCACTTCCCGGGCTATCGGCAGGAGTTCGTTCTTAACAAATTTCCGAACCGATTTCTGAATCTCCAGCTCCTCAAAAGAAAATCTGATTTCCATAAGATTCCCCTCCCTGTTCAGCGCTTCTGATAATGACGTCGAGTCGATCTACTCCCACATCTGTCTACCTATGTTTGGCCACCTGATATGATTTTGGTGAGCATAATAGGAGAAATTACTGGATGATCTTGAGAGGATCAAGGCGGATTACGAACTGTAAATGTGAGGGACAGCTTTTCCCAT
>PVMK01137872.1_pt1 | contig 97016 bp, 85 predicted proteins | sample 1853481 | NCBI WGS metagenome assembly PVMK01 (sample SAMN08533507, study PRJNA380276) | Marine sediment metagenome, whole genome shotgun sequencing project.
GAGACATCTATGTATCACTTCACTAGGGTTAGTAATTTATAACGTTACCTAGCGCGAGTGTTCCTTAGGGACACTCGCGCCGGTTAAATATTAGTGTACAATTTGTTAAATGAGGCTCCGGGGCATAGGTCCCGGAGCTTTATCATAGTTCCTGAACCATCGTTTGGAACTTAGGATTACAATCAAGTTATCACAAATAATCTTATATTGTATATTGGTCGAATTAGAAAATAAGAGGAAGTTTTTAGGCTCCCTATTACTCTGTATGGCCCTACATATTGTCGGCACCTGTCAGAATAACCTGGAGTTTAGAAACATCAAAGCCGACCAAGGCTTACCAGGCAAACTCCTGATGGATATGATACAGGACCACCATGGGTTCCTATGGTGTGGCTTTGCGGGAAAAGGTGTAGCACGTTATGACGGACAGTCGTTTAAAATCTACCTTCCAGATAAAAACAACCCCAACAGCCTCAGTAACAATTTCGTCCAATCGTTATATGTAGATTCCCAGGAAAATATCTGGATTGGTACCTGGAATGGACTTAATCTTTATAACCACAATCAAGACAATTTTACCAGATTTTTTACTGATAAAGTTGCTGGTAGTCGTATTTACGCGATCTACGAAGATCATAAGAATCGGATTTGGGTAGGCCTGGCAGGATTAAACCTAATGCAAAAGAAGGACACCAGTTACTCGGTAAAAAATTATTCCTTTTCTACTATCGACACTAGCTCTATCAGCAGTAATCAGATAATGAGTATTTTCGAAGACCAGGAAAGCTTATGGGTAGCCTGTGACAATGGAATGAACCTATTCAGGGAATCAACCAATGATTTTATCCGCTTTCCAGTACCTCTCGGAAGTCATCTACAAATTCAGTCTGTATTGATGGATCATTTAGGTCAGATTTGGATAGGGAGTTACGGGCAGGGCTTATGGAAATTCAACCATCGCACCGGTGAATACAAAAACTACTGGAATCAGGTTGAGATCATCGGGAATCGAAACGAATTTACCGGAACCATCCGGAAAATTTTTGAAGACGGGAACCGTAATTTCTGGATTGCAACCGATGGGTCAGGGCTAGGCCTGCTGGACCGTGAAAATCACATCATAACCATGCATTCTCATGACCCGTTTGAAAAGGGATCGTTGGCTCATAATAACGTACTTTCACTTTGTGAAGATACCCAGGGAAATCTTTGGATTGGTACTGTTGATGGAATCAGCATGGTAAATGCACGTACCTCCAGTATTGAGAAAACAACATCTCATCCTTTAATCAAGAATGGGCTAAGCAACAACTGGGTGGCCGATATTATTGAAGATGAGAAGGGTAATTTTTGGCTTGCCACAGAAAGTGGCGTTAATCATATAGAGCAATCGACTGGTCAATTTACACACTATCAGCATGATCCAGATGATCCAAATAGCCTATTGAGTAATAAGATCACCTGCTTGATCAAAGACAATACCGGATGGATTTGGAGTGGGCACTGGGAATTGGGAGTCACCAGGTTTCACCCGAATAAACAAAAGTTTATCCGATATACCACTGGAAACCCCTATACCAACTTTTTATCGAATCTAAACGTGAGAAAGATCTACCAGGATCGGAATAACAATTTTTGGTTTGTCAATGATCTTGGAGTAGATTATTTGAATAACCGTTCGGGTCAAACCAATCATTTTTCTTTCACTATGCCAAGAGACCTCCTGGAAGATACAAATGGCCGCATCTGGATAGGAGGAAGCGAGGGATTAAGTTTTGTTGACTTTACCAAAAAGCAGCTGGTCCCAGTTTCAGAAAGAAGAATTTTTTCACTGTTTGAAGATGATGCCGGTTTTATATGGCAATCATCGATGGTGATGGTATTGTACGATTGGATCCGGCTAATGGTGAAGAGACTATAATCGATCAGACCAACGGCTATCCTGGTTCTATTTGCTATGGTATCATTGAAGACAATTATGGCTACGTTTGGATCACCTCGACTGAAGGCATTTTCAAACTGGATCCAAAAAAAGTAAGTGTCAGCAAAATATTGACTGTCCCGGGTTCTGATAATATAAGATTCAGGCCCTTTTTGAAAACCTCTGATGGCCTCATCCATTTTGGTACTATGAACGGCATGCTCAGCCTGGACCCCAGTATCGTGCAGGACTACCCGTTGCCTCCTGCTCCGGTGTTTACTGACTTTCAACTATTTAACGAAAAAGTTGCAATCGGTGAAAATTCTGTATTAACAACATCTGTTCTTGAAACCAAGGAAATAACTTTGAAACACCACCAAAATGTATTTACCCTTGAATATATCTCACCCTATTTTGAGGAAGCCTCAAAAATCAATTATGCATTTAAACTGGAAGGATTTGACGAAGATTGGAGAGAAGTAGGCAATCAAAAAACAGCAACCTACACCAATCTGAATGCCGGATCCTATTACTTCAGGGTCAAGGCATCCAATCAAAACCACGCTTGGAGCCCTCAGGAGGCATCGCTAATAATTACGGTACTCCCAGCACCGTGGAAGACCTGGTGGGCCTACAGCTTTTATGTAGTTTTATTAGGGTTATTTACATACTTTATTGTTGTGCAGTTCATCAAACGAATGCAGCTTAAAACCAAGATGCAACTGGATCAATTGGAACTTGAAAAGGTCAAAGAGATGGACCAGCTGAAAACACAATTCTTTGCCAACATTTCACATGAATTCCGCACTCCCCTAACCCTCATATTGGGTCCACTCAAACAAATGAAGGAAGGCACCTTCAAAGGGGACGTGGACACCGTAATCAATGTAATGGTGCGCAACAGCCAACGCCTGCTGCGTCTGATCAATCAGCTTTTAGACTTTACTAAGCTAGAAGCCGGGGCGGTTTCCTTACAGGCTTCTGTTGGGGATCTGGTGGAATTTACTCGCACCATGTTCTCCGCTTTTGAATCCACCGCCAAGAACCGCGAGCTGGATTATTCATTCCAAAGTAATGTAAGCACCTTACCTGCTTACTATGACCGCGAGAAATTGGAAAAAGTGATCATCAATTTGTTGAGCAATGCTTTCAAATTCACCAGAAATAATGGCAGTATCAATCTAAGGATGCGCACTAATGTCAAAGACCCAGTAGTTGACAAAGGTGAAGGCGTAGTGGAAATTAGTATCGAAGACACTGGCAGTGGTATCCCATCGGATAAATTGCCCCATATTTTTAACCGCTTTTACCAGGTGGACCCCTCTTATACTCGTCAACAAGAAGGCACAGGCATTGGCTTGGCATTAGCAAAAGAATTAGTGGACCTGCATCATGGAAATATTAGGGTAATTAGTAAAAAAAGGAAAAGGATCTACATTTATAATTCATCTGCCCCTGGGCAAGTCTCATTTGCAAAAAGAAGAATTAGCACTAAGGAAAGGATATCAACCCATAGATACTACTGCCGTAGAAGCTCTGCCGGAGAACTTAACTCTTCCATCTATCCAGAACAATAAAGACGGTGACCTGCCTCTTTTGTTAATCATTGACGACAATGAAGATATGCGCCTGTACCTACGGGAGATATTGTCCGGAACGTACCATATAGCAGAAGCTTCCAATGGTCTTGCCGGCTGGGACTATGCCCTGGATAATACTCCTGACCTGATCATAAGTGATGTAATGATGCCGGAGATGGACGGCCACCAATTATGTGAGCAATTGAAGACAGATGAACGTACCAGCCATATACCGGTGGTGCTGTTGACCGCTAGAGCCGGAGAAGAGGCCAAACTGGAAGGACTGGAAACCGGTGCTGACGACTATATTACCAAACCTTTCAGTCCGGTGGAATTGAAGGCACGAGTGCAAAACCTGATAGAGTTACGTCAAAAGCTAAGGGAACAATTCAGTAAGAACTTCTCGCTGCAACCCAAGGATGTGACTATTACTTCCACCGACCAACGATTTTTGCAACGGGCCCTGGATATTCTGGAGATCCATCGATCGGATACAGTATTTAATTCAGACGCTTTCGCCCATGAAATCGGTATGAGTCGGTCACAACTGCATCGCAAGCTCAAAGCCCTTACTGATCAATCAACAGGTGATTTTATCCGCGTTTATCGTTTGAAATATGCCCAGCAACTGATCGGGAAAGATTTCGGAAATATTACCCAGGTGGCCTACGAATGCGGTTATAGTAGCCCTTCACATTTTGCTGAAAACTTCAAAAAACAGTTTGGAGTATCTCCTTCAGAGTTTAGTAAAATGAGTGAAGGATTGATGGACTGATGGACTGATGGATTTGAACAGTTTGTTTGGTTCTTACAACCTGGAATTTGGAGCTTAGTTGTCATTTGTTTTTTTGTCATTTGGCATTTACCAGGGGTTTCCTGGTCAATTCTCCATTAACTAATCGCATTATTCCTCTTTCATTTTCATCTTTCAGTTCAATAGGCAACAACCCCTGTGGATAATCCTGATAGCAAAGAGGTCTGGCAAATCGGTTGATGGCGTTGGTACCCACTGATGTACTGTTGGGAGCAGTGGTGGCAGGATAAGGGCCTCCATGAACCATAGCATGGCAAACTTCAACGCCGGTAGGGTATCCATTGATCACTACCCTACCCACTTTTCTTTCAAGAATTTTTATCAATTCTCTATATTCTTCCAGATCGGACTCGGTACCGTGAACAGTGGCAGTGAGATGTCCATCTAAATCATCAGCCGCATCCAACAAGTCCTGCTTTCCTTTACTCTTAACTAGTATACTGGACGGACCAAAAATCTCGTGCGACCATTCGGGTCTTTGGCGAAAATCTTCAAACCCCACCGCAAATACCTGAGCACTTACCGCATTTGACTCCTGGGAACTTTTACCTAAGGCTATTCTTTCCACCGTCGGATCATCAGTTAATTCTGCCGTCCCTTCCTCAAAAGCTGCTTTGATGCCTGCAGTAAGCATGGGTCCCATGGCCTGTTGGTTGATTTTTTCCGCCAGTGTATTACTAAATTCTGATTGTTCTTGGCCATCCTGAATAAATGTCAATCCGGGGTTGGTACAAAATTGTCCTACACCAAGGGTAATAGAACCTGCAAGTCCCCCGGCAATGTCTGCTCCCTTCAATTTCAGGGCCTCCGGCAAAATAAAAACAGGGTTAGTGCTTCCCATTTCTCCGAAAACGGGACTAGGTACTTCCCTCCTATTGGCTATATCAAAGAGTGCCTTGCCACCCTTGAAGGATCCGGTAAATCCTACTGCCTGTATCAATGGATGCTTAACCAGCCAGGACCCCACCTGATGTGATTGCCCCTGAACCAATGAGAAAACGCCGTCCGGCATTCCGGTTTTTTCGGCGGCAGCGAGTATGGCTCTTCCAACCATCTCCGAAGTACCCGGGTGGGCCGGATGACCTTTGACTACCAAGGTACATCCGGCAGCCAATGCTGAAGCAGTATCTCCTCCCGCCACAGAAAACGCCAAAGGGAAATTGCTGGCCCCAAACACCGCTACCGGCCCTAATGGCACTAGCATATGCCTTATATCTGACCTGGGTATAGGTTGTCGATCCGGTATAGCGGTATCTATGCGGGCGTCTACCCAGGAACCTTCCCGTACCACCTGAGCAAACAATTTTAACTGGTTGACTGTACGACCGCACTCTCCCTTAAGACGGGGGAACGGAAGACCAGTTTCACTTTCAGCTTGTTGTAGCAAAGGATGACCTAGCGCTTCAATTTCTTCTGCTATGGTCTCTAGAAACCGGGCGCGCTCCCCAACAGAAATGTTTGAGTAAACTTTAAAAGCCTTTTCCGCAAGTTTCACCGCCTGATTTACTTCCTCTTCCAAAGCTTCATGGAATAAAGTAGCAAGCGGTTCCCCGGTCCGGGGGTCAACTGCGTGAAATGTTTCCTTACCAGAGGCTTTGAAGGTGGCGCCGATATACTGTATACCTAATAGTTCCATTTAACTAATTATGAGTGATAAATTATGAATTATGAGTTAGACGGTGAATATCCTTTCAATATTCTAATTGCGTTACTATAATATATTTTACGCAATACGCTGTCTGGCAGACCCAAACCCTGTATCTCTTTGGCCTTATCTGTAAAATGGGTATCAAAAAATACTTTTTCAGGGCTGCTAAAATACTGCCAGTGCCGGTCCATCATGTTGACAATCCTTCGTTTTTCCTGATCCAGGTCCGATGCGGACATCTCCGATGAGTCTTCTGAAGTACCCAGGTCGGTTCCATAAAGATACCGATCCTGATACTTGATTATAAATGCTCGTACCGTATCTGAATTCTGTATGATCAGATCCGCGAACCTGGCAGCCGGCTCCACAGAAAAATTAGGGTATTTATCCAAAGTTTCAGCAATTACGCTCACATCATGGGACATAGATCCATGGTGGGCTCCCACTACCACCAACTCTGGGTTTCGGGCCAGCCAATGGTTACGAGCTTCCTGAATGGCTTCCCAAGTAGGAATCTCAGGGTGTTTATAGGCATGATATTCCGGATGACTTCTAAAGTAACCTACATGGGGATTGTTATCATCCAACGGTCTCCAGGCTTGTAGCGGCTCTCCAATATGCGCCAACACAGGTATCCCTTGTTTAACTAAGAAATCCCAGACTGGTTGAATACGTTGGTCATCAATATGTACGTATCTCCCGGAATTGTCTTTGGATACCATTCCAAAATTTTTCCAAACCTTAACCATTCGGGCTCCCAGGGAAAGATCGTGCTTTATATGTTCAATTATCCGATCTGCATAATCTGGATCATCAATTCCATTTGCTGTAAAGGAGGTGCAGAAGAAATAATGGTCCGGATGGTTTTGAAAATTCGCTATTAGCCCTGCCCTTCGTTGATGCCATGTTGCTGTGTCCACCTTTCCTACGTCCACCAATAACGGCTTCAAATTCAAACTGTCCAGCATGGGTGTCAGATAATCCCGTTCAGCCCGGTAGTGCGCGTGAAAATCTATTTTTGGCATGTGAGGGTCCGCTTGTTCCTGTACTATCTGGGATTTTTCAGACGTGCAACTCAACATTGTTCCCAACACGGCAATACAAATAAAATACTTCATTGAATTCGATAATTTAGCTGAGGCTCAATTTAACCAAATGGTTGATCTTAGCATAATTCTGTGACCCAAATACCTATGGTCGCCGTATCGATATTTTATTAAGGATCTTGGATTTGGACGTTCACGGAAAAACAGTAGATTGGGATTTAATTTTCTGACTTACTATTAAAAAACATGAAGATCCGAAAAATAACCCTGGAAGAACATGAGATCCCGGATAAATGGTACAATATCATTGCCGATATGCCCAACAAACCGCTACCTCCATTAAACCCAGGTACCGGAGAGCCCATCGGCCCTGAGGATCTGGCACCTCTTTTTCCTATGGCCCTGATCCAACAAGAAGTAACTTCCGAAAAATGGATTGACATCCCGGATGAGGTGAGGAACATATATTCCATGTGGCGCCCTACCCCACTTTATAGAGCCTATGGCTTGGAGAAAGCCCTGGATACTCCGGCAAAGATTTACTACAAGTATGAAGGGGTCAGTCCAGCAGGGTCCCATAAACCGAATACTGCAGTACCGCAAGCTTACTACAATAAACAGGAAGGTGTAAAACGCATTATCACAGAGACCGTGCCGGACAATGGGGTTCGGCCCTTAGCTTTGCCTGTAATCATTTTGGGATAGAGTGTGAGGTCTATATGGTGAGAATCTCATATGACCAGAAACCTTACCGAAAAACCATGATGAAAACCTGGGGGGCCAAAGTATATTCCAGTCCCACCACACATACAGAAGCCGGGAAAAAGATTCTGGCGCAAGACCCCGATAGTCCCGGTTCACTGGGGATTGCCATTTCTGAAGCTATAGAACGAGCCGCCAGCGACCCTGAGACCAAATATTCCCTGGGCAGTGTACTTAATCATGTTAAGCTACACCAAACCATCATCGGACAAGAGGCCATGTAAACAAATGGAAAAAGCAGGAGATCTGCCGGATATCGTGATTGCTCCTTTTGGAGGGGGATCCAACTTCGCCGGTTTGGCTTTCCCCTTCCTGCGCTTTCAATTTGGAAGAGGCACATTCGTTGTATCGCCAGCGAACCTCCTCTTGCCCAAGCTCACCCGTGGCGAATATTCCGCTACGACTTCGGGGATACTATTGGCATGACGCCTTTGCTGCCCATGTACACTTTGGGACACAACTTTGTACCAGCCCCCATACACGCGGGAGGACTTCGATACCATGGCGCCGGAGTCATTGTAAGCCAGTTATTAAGGGATAACCTGATCGAAGCTTGTTCACACGATAACCTTGAGGTTTTTGAAGCGGGGATGCTATTTGCAAAAACTGAAGGGATCATACCAGCCCCCGAGGCCAATCATGGGATAGCCACTGCCATTCATGAAGCCAATAAATGTAAAGAAGAGGGCGTTTCACGTACCATCCTGTTTAATCTATGCGGGCACGGGTATTTCGATATGCAGGCTTATGATGATTATTTGGAAGGTAAATTAGTACGGCATGAAATAACTACAGAAGAAATACAAAATAGTCTGGCGGAACTGGATACCCCGGAGATAAACTAAATTTAATTATTTCAGGAGTTACCTGTAATAGCCCCCTATGAAAAAGCGTTTTCTCTGGTTCGTATTTGCTTTTTCTTGCCATCGGAGTGGGACTGTATCCGTTTCTTTACTTCCTGGTAGATATGAGCCAGGGTTTGCTCGGCTCCAAATCACCGGAATTATTGGCCAGTTCCTTATGGAACACCGCTTTTAGGCTGCACATATTCCTGGGTGGTTTATCCTTACTCACAGGCTGGTCGCAATTCAACAGTAAACTAAGGAACAAAAGGCTGCGCTTGCATCGAACTTTAGGGAAAATTTATGTACTGTCGGTACTAATAAGTGGTACTGCCGGTCTGTATATTGCCTTTTATGCCACGGGCGGCCAAGTTGCGCAATGGGGGTTCGGGTTTTTGGCAATAGCTTGGCTGTCTACCACTTACATGGCATTCACCAAAATAAAAGCCCTGGATATCGAGTCCCACCAGCAATGGATGATCCGCTCTTACGCTACGGCATTTGCGGCGGTTATGCTGCGAATATACATGCCTTTTATGCAAGCAGGTCTGGGTATGGAATTCATCGATGCCTACCGAATTGTGGCCTGGTTATGCTGGGTACCGAATTTGTTGGTGGCGGAATTGATTGTGAGGAAACAGTGATGAATTATAAGTGATGAATTATTGAGTTCAGATCCAACTTATCATTTATAGCATCTATATTGTCACCTTATTCAACCCTTCAATAAGCATATCAATCAAGTCTACATCCCCTAAATAAAACTTCTCGAGTTCAGGCCTGGCATTTTCCAGAAAACTCGGATTATCCTTCAGAACATCCTCAAGCCTAGCCTTGGCTTTTTCCATTTGATCCAATTGAGCCAGTATAGCGATGGTACTGATATCAAGGATAGGCAGTCCACGAAACTGTACCTGGTTAATTTCCGAACTTGCCCGGGAATAGGCACCCTGGTGATAGTAATCAGATGCTCTTATATAGTGTAACCAACTATTCAGGCTCGAATAGGGATTGATAACCATGGTCTTTTCGAGAAGATCAATTCCCATCTTCCATTTACCAGCTAAAGCAATATGGACACCCATTCCCCCGATTATTTGTGAATTGTTTGGATTTAGTGCGATCGCGTGTTCGGAGGTAATAAAGAAATCTTCTACTTCTGCTTGGCCAAAATAGGCCAATGCCAGGGCATAGTAGGCATTTTGGTTCATGGGATCCAGGTCAATAGCTTTTTGAGCTAATTCGGCAGCCCGGTTTAAAGCATTGGGACGCTGATTAAAACCATGCTGATATTCTTCCCTATAGAGATAAGCCAGGTGAGCCATGCCATCCACGTAGGTAGAATCCATTTTCAGGGCATTTTCAAGGCATTCCCGCGCTCGTAGATGGTCCTCCTGGTTGTGACTTTCCACGTACTGATAGGATCTTAAGACGCATTCATAAGCATTGAGCTCACTGGGATGTTTCCGCTGCAACTCCTCCTGATTCACCCTGGATATAATCCCGCCAGCATCAGCAATGGTACCGACGACTCGAATCGTAATATCGTCCTGAAGGGCAAAAATGTCTGATGTGGTTAGATCGCGGTCATAGGAAGTGCCCCAAAGTTGACCACCGGTGGTAACATCAAGTAACTGGGCTGACACCCGTATGGTGTTTGCGTCTCTGCGCACACTGCCCTTTAGTATATAACCAACTCCCAGTTCCTCCCCTATATCTAAAATGTCCATAGAATCCGTTTTGAATCGGAAGCTTGTGCCGCTGGCCAACACAAAGAGATCGGTACCAGACAAAGCAGTAATAATATCCTCGGTAAGTCCATTGGTGAAATACTCTTGATCCGGGTTATTACTCAAATTTTCAAATGGCAACACGGCAATTCTGGGGCCTGGGGGTAAAGTCAGCACATCTTCATTTGCAGTTGGATCTGAAATGGATTTTTCATTAGGAAAAGAGTCATCAGAAGAGGCAGCACCCGGGTTGAGTACCCACCAGATACCTGCGCCAGCTAAAATGAGTATCCCAACAAATGCAACCAGCCGCCTCCACCTTTGTTTTGGAAGGTCAGAAATATCATTGGCGGCATCCACCAGCTCGGACAAGTATTGTTTATCCTGAATTTTTACCTGGTATAATTTAACCGGATGGCTGATGTTTTTTAAGGAGGCTTCCTCCACAAATACCGCCTCTATTTCTTTTCTATTGGAAATATTGTGATAGACAGCAGACGAAACATAAACAGCTCCGGGGGGAGCCAGGGCCTCAATACGAGAGGCAATATTAACTCCCTCTCCAAATACATCGTTATTTTCAAATACAACTTCACCCTGGTGGATGCCGATCCGTAATTTGAGGTCTGGTTCATTTTCAAAAGCTTGTTGAATGGCTGCCGCACAAAATACCGCATCAGATATTGTAGTGAAACTGGCCAGCACACCATCACCCATTTCTTTCAGCCATTTTCCGTGAAACTGTTTAATCAATGATTTCTGGATGGTTCGGTTCCTGGTAAGTATTTCGAATGCCTTTGACTCATCCTGACTCATTAGGGCAGAATACCCGACGATGTCGGTAAACATTATGGCTGCTAGTTGACGGGAAGGGTTGGGCATCAATGAATGCTAAGAACTCAATTTAAGAATTAGACATGACAAAAGAAATTTGTTAATAAAAAAGGCTGCACATCTGTGCAGCCCTATAAAATTCAGACATTTGTACTCTAATTATTAGGCCACTGAGACCAATTACTGCAATGACCGGCATTATCGGATTTTGTAATTTTGGTTTGCACCCCAGAGTACGCAGCATTCATTACCGCTCTTGGTGAAAAATGAAGTTTACCGTTTCCTCCTGATAAAAATGCTGTTCCAAAATGGGCCTGACTTAAACCATGTCCTGCTTCATGCAATGCCACAGTTTCGACATCAAAGGTGGAGCCAATGTTCCATGGGAATACATCATTGTAATAAATTTCCCTCCAGGCAACGTCAAACTTACCATTGTTATCGGTGTCAATCAAATTTCCTGAGTCATCCGTAAAAACAATGGTAAATGTCACTCCCAGGATAAAACCACTGCCACCTGGTGCAAGTATGTCAAAAAAAGCGCCGGGCATCCATCCACTATGAATGATATCAGCGACATAGTTAAAACTGCCTCCAAACCCAAAAAGTTCGGCAACAAAGCCCGTAGATCGCCCATCGGAAGGGATCTCAGTCATCCCAATATCAGAACAGGTTAGATCGTCCCAGGTATCCATAGCACTGTTAATAGCAGCGGTGCTGGTAGCTATTGACAAATCCGATGTAGGACGATTATTATCTACATAATAGGATACATCGGAAGTACCATCCAATGCAAGGTCCGGCACAAAATCACCGCCCAGTTGTTTATTACCGAGGTTCATAAAGAATACGGTATTACCCATTTCACCATCTTCACCGGCAGTAATGTATTCAGCCATTAATAAAGCATAGTCCTCAGAGTCAATCCGACCATTAACGGACTGGGAATAATAACCTGAAATGTCCATAAATACAGGTGTTGGTTCGGGCAGTTCAACAAGATCATTTTGAATGTCGTCATGACAGGAAAATACAAAAAGTAGTGCTGGTAGAAGTGGGGTTATTTTAATTAATTTCATTTTGATTGTTTGTTGTTTAGTGAATCATCAATATATATTATGGTTTAACAATATGCAATTCATGCATTTTTCTAATATAGTTATCGATCCCAATGTTTAGAATACCTTAATTAAAACCCTTATTGTGGTATTGTTACAACTAATAATAATATACAGCAAACAGTTACATTATACTTTTCAATGATTGGTGATTTTATCTGTTTTTACCTATCATGCGTTTCTATGAACTTTTACTTATTCTCGTTAATTACATTGCGTTATTTTGCCATTCGTAGGGGAAATTATTTGGGCGTTATTTTGGGTAGTTAATATTTATTTGTGTAGGGAAAGTGCAAATTCCCCATGAAATCTCTGACAGGAAAAATCGCTAATAAATCAAGAATTGGCCTCTTAGAAAAGCCTTCTCAAGCATTAAAATAATTGATAAAGTCCATACCCTGCAACCCATACTATGGCCAGCACGCTAATCAAGAGAATGATATCATACAGTTTGCTGGGAGCAAATGCCGGTAAGGTCCGTCGGTATCTAAAGTGAAGTGTGGCAAAAACTACTAACAACAAAAGCACTGATCCTACAATTCCCCCACTGATCACCATCAGTACAGGTAATTTTATAAAAACAAATAGTGAGGCCCAAAGCAAAGGCATCACAAAAGCCAATATGGAAATGCTTCGTAGTCTTTGATTTATCTGGAAGAAATCTATCCACCCGATTTGACCAAACATATCTGAGTACTGTCTGGTCCAAGCTGCCAGTGCCGCGAACAAAGTGCTGAAAAGTACCATAAATGATCCAAGTAGAAACACTGGCTTAGCTTCCGGCCCTATTGATTCTGTATACATCATGGATAAGGATTCTATCATTTCATAGCCCTCTGGAATCCGATCCTGTGAATGAAGCACAGCAGCGCCTAACAGGTAAAAAGCGGCAGTCACTACTGTGTATATAAACATGGCTACCAGTGCGTCCAAGTGCATAACCCTAATCCAGCCGCGGGCCCTTTTAGTCCATTCCGGAGTATCTTCATAAGGGCCCGTATAACTGGCATAGCCTTTTTCCAGGCACCAGTAGTTATAGTGGATGATCTCGTCTGCACCCACTCCTGTTATACCAAAAGCACCAATGGCTACCACTACCGCCGCTGCCGGCAATTGAAAAGTCAATCCAGTTTGAATATCTGACCACATCAATGTATACTCTGTAAAATTGAGAAAATACAGCGCCATAAAGGTAAATAGGATAAATAGGGCTATCAGGACAATTGATATTCGTTCGATAAATTTATAGTATCCTTTGAAGGTCATCAAGGCCACCACAATAGCTACCAGAAAGGCTCCCGATGCCACTGACAACATAGGAAAAACCATATTCAGGATTATGGCCACACCCCCGACGATTCCTCCTAGTTGCAATAGTTTGATTATCATAATGCCTAAGACCAGCCAAACAGACCAACCGGTACCGCGAATCCGTGGACCAGGTAGCTTATTGAATGCCTGCATGGCTGTTTCCCCAGACAAAATGGTGTGCTTCCCCATTTCCATTTGAACGGCCACCTTCACCAGGCAACTCACCAGTATCACCCAAAACGTCACAAATCCTGCCTTGGCACCCAGCGTAGTAGTAGCTATTAACTCACCGGAACCAACAATAGACGCCGAGAGAATTAAGCTGGGGCCCAGAAATTTTAATTTTTTTTGCAAACCCGGAGGAGGGTCTAAGACATTATCTTTATGTAGGATGTATGGGTCCTTGGGCATAGGTTTGCTATGTTAATCATGTAATCCAACAATGTAAGAATATTTCCATATACCCAAAGGATATTCAATTACGAATTACCAGAGACGAAGGTATTAGGGACGAATTACGTAGGTGAATTTATTAATTACATTGGTGCCTATTTGAAGTTTGGGAATTGATGCCTTAGATTTAAAACGGGCATGACATATTTAATACCATTTATTGGTCCGGTGTACCAACTGTAACGGAATACCCCAGGGATCTCTTAACATGATCAATATGGTACCGTTTGGTTGGCTGACCTCCTCTACATAAGTAGCCCCTGCTTTGAGTAATTCTTCCTTACTTTGAACCAGATCTTCCACCGCAAAAGCATGATGATAGATAAAATGGCTTTGAGTGGTGTAGTCGGGAATTGGAGCAACTGTGTTTTTATAGATCTCAATACAGGTGGTGCCCTGTTGATCCGCCAGGAATCTGGTGAACGGAGGTTCATCGATTTGAATTACAATTTTCATGTCACAGTGCTCTACATACCAATTGGCCATGGCCACCGGGTCAGGCACGTTAATGGCTATATGTTCTAATTGCATTTTCATATTTTAATACTTTGAATTATTTTCTAATATGGTGAAATTTTAGGAATATGATGTTCTACAACAAATTCGCTAATACTGGTTTCTCTAAAGGCCTATCATCACTGCTTTTTTTCCTGCACGCGGAAAGAATTGAAATCATGCTGGATGCGCTGACTAATTGGGAAAAACAAACCGGTGATATGGGCGGCATTCCGGAACCTGAATTGGTGAAGCGACTTTAGCCGTCGGATGGAGTACAGCCGGTAACGGAGGCCTGCATTTCTAAAAATGTTGACCCTGATAAAATGGCGATAAACTCGATTACATCCGGGGCCTCAATAGCCTATCAACTTATACATCAAAGCGACACCAGCGAATGGATGATATATACAGAGCCCGTGGACATCAGGGAGGGGCAAATACGGGCTGTTGCGCATAGGATTGGATTTAAGCCTAGTACCGTAGTTACAATTAATAATTAAAAATGAACAATTAATAATGAGAAGAGCTACACTGGTCGTAGGATAACCTACGACTGGTAAAAAACTATATAGTTTACTCGCATTTAACTATATAGTTTTTGGAATCGAAATTTACGAAATTTCCCAAATCGAATATTCTATTATCTATCATTCAATTGTTCCCATAGCTCTATTGTACCCATTGTTCAACTGCTCGAATGTTCCCATTGTTCTAATATTCCACTGTTCCCTCAATTCCCAAGGGGGCCAATCAATTCAATGAAATTTCCATCAGGATCTTGTATCAATACAAAGGAAAGTGTCTCACTGAGTGGCGTGGGGGTCTCCCCTAACAACGGAATCTTGTTTTGCTCAAGACGCTCCAGAAATGGATCTAACGACTTCACCATTAAAGTGATGTACTGCACCCCAGTATCATCCTGTATCCACTTTTGTAATTGCATTTTCATATTTTAATACTTTGAATTATTTTCTAATATGGTGAAATTTTAGGAATATGATGTTCTACAACAAATTCGCTAATACTGGTTTCTCTAAAGGCCTATCATCACTGCTTTTTTTCCTGCACGCGGAAAGAATTGAAATCATGCTGGATGCGCTGACTAATTGGGAAAAACAAACCGGTGATATGGGCGGCATTCCGGAACCTGAATTGGTGAAGCGACTTTAGCCGTCGGATGGAGTACAGCCGGTAACGGAGGCCTGCATTTCTAAAAATGTTGACCCTGATAAAATGGCGATAAACTCGATTACATCCGGGGCCTCAATAGCCTATCAACTTATACATCAAAGCGACACCAGCGAATGGATGATATATACAGAGCCCGTGGACATCAGGGAGGGGCAAATACGGGCTGTTGCGCATAGGATTGGATTTAAGCCTAGTACCGTAGTTACAATTAATAATTAAAAATGAACAATTAATAATGAGAAGAGCTACACTGGTCGTAGGATAACCTACGACTGGTAAAAAACTATATAGTTTACTCGCATTTAACTATATAGTTTTTGGAATTGAAATTTACGAAATTTCCCAAATCGAATATTCTATTATCTATCATTCAATTGTTCCCATAGCTCTATTGTACCCATTGTTCAACTGCTCGAATGTTCCCATTGTTCTAATATTCCACTGTTCCCTCAATTCCCAAGGGGGCCAATCAATTCAATGAAATTTCCATCAGGATCTTGTATCAATACAAAGGAAAGTGTCTCACTGAGTGGCGTGGGGGTCTCCCCTAGCAACGGACTCTTGTTTTGCTCAAGACGCTCCAGAAACGGATCTAACGACTTCACCATTAAAGTGATGTACTGCACCCCAGTATCATCCTGTATCCACTTTTGCTTGGGATGAGCGGCTTCTTTCCCAAAACTGATGAGCTTCCATTCAGTGGCATCCGGGCTATCCTCAACTTTCAGTACTTCCGCGAAAAATGGTATGCCACCACTCAATCCGGTTTTCTGACCCATCTCCAGGCTAATATTATATCGATTAACCTTTACCATGCCAAGGATATCCTGATAGAATGCCATGGAGCGGTCAAGGTCTGAGACCACCACACCCATGTTAATCACAGGGCTGGAATACTCCGACTGTCCCTAAGCTTGGAAAGCAGGTTAAAATGACTATACATGCAGCTATTAAAGTTTTCATTTTGATATTGAGTTAGTTAGATATTTAGTTGATTAGTTAATACAAAGTAAATTCCGGCAACCTCATAAGCTCTCCTCCGTTTAGCGCAGATTCATGAGCCAAAATACCCACACAGGTGATATTTGCAGACTCCACGGCGTTTGGATAGGGCTGATCCCCTTTAATAAGGGCATCAATAAATGCATGTACCAGGTGCGGGTGAGAACCGCCATGTCCTGCTCCCTGGGTAAAGGACAAGTGCTGACTATCTTCCAAATCATACACCCCTTTGGTGGTAAAAACCTGTATTTCAGAAGGTAGCAAATGAGCATAATCCGGACAGGTTACCTCTTCAGGGATCTCGGGTTCAGGTTTTTTGGCAGTGTGTACCACCAAGGGGTTATTTTCTATCAATGGCCATTCTACTGTTTTCTTTGAACCGTACACTTCAAAACTCTCCCTATATTGCCTGGCAACGTCGAACAATGACCGGTAAACATGAGCGCTCAAGTCAGAATCCTTAAACTTGATCTGAGTAGATTCTACGGCAAACGGGCTTCCATAATGTTGATGTAATTCCTCTCTTATAGTTCCTGAACCAAAACATGACACATACTCCGCCTGGTCCCTGGTTAGTCCGAGGACTGGTCCCACGCAATGGGTAGCATAGTGCATAGGCGGTAATCCAGGCCAATAATCCGGCCAACCGTCCATATCCTGCTGATGGCTGGCTTTCAGGTATTGGATCTTACCCAGTTCCCCCTTTTCATAAAGCTCTTTTATGAATAGAAACTCCCTGGAGTAAACCACGGTTTCCATCATCATATAGGTAAGTCCCTTTTCTTCACAAAGAGCCACGATCTCCTGGCATTCGTCTACAGTGGTGGCCATGGGAACTGTACATGCCACATGCTTACCTGCCTTAAGCGCTGCAATAGATTGCCAGCCATGGTCCGGGATAGGTGTATTGATGTGTACCGCATCAATATCCGGATCCGAAATCAAATCATTGAATGAAGAGTATCTTTTTTCAATACCAAAGGTGTCCCCCAGCGCATTCATCTTTGATTCTGTGCGCTGACAAATTGCAGCAAGGTTGGAGTTCGGATGTTTCAAATATATCGGTATGAATTCAGCTCCAAATCCCAATCCGGCCAGAGCGATATTTATTTTCTTGTTGTCCATAATAAAGAGAATATTACTATTGAATTAACCATTTAAATATTTATGTAAAATAATCTACTAGTCACTATTGAGCATTACTGTTGGTTGCAGTTACATCTTGTAAAACTGAGCTGCGTTATCATAGTAATATTTTTTCTTTTCGCTTGGGCTCCATGAATCAGTCCAATTTTGAACAAACTGATTCCATGCAGCATAACCCCCTGCCAAGGTAGATACCGGCCAATCGCCTCCATATACAATTCGCTCAATCCCGAAACAGTCAAGTACATGATCTACATAGGGAAAAATGTCTTCATCAGTCCAGTTCTCTAAATCAGCTTCGGTTAATAAGCCGGAAATCTTACAATACACATGCTCAAACGCTGACATTTTTTTGAGTTGTTTTTTCCATTGTTCAATCGCTCCGGATTTTATTCCTGGTTTACCACAGTGATCAAGCATCAATGGCCTTTCGGGTAAATGACTGACCAATTCAATGCATTCCTCCATTTGATCATGGGTCAAACACAACTCAAAATGTCTGTTCAAGTTGAGCACTTTACTGATGCCCTGTACGAATTGAGGCTGGATGGCAAACCCTATTTCATTAAACTGGATGTTATGCCGAATACCCCGCACCATATCATGGGCCATTAGCCGTTCCAGATTGGCATCGATACCATCTTTATCATTCATATCAGCATAGGCTACAATCGCATGTATTCGAGGATCTTGTTTGGCAATTTCTTCAACCCACAGCACCTCTTGCTCATTTTGTTCACTGATGCAGTTGCACTCTACAAATACTATTTTTTCAATGGGTATACCTTCGGTGGCTTCATTATAGTCATTCAATAGACATGGCCGGTTCAATGCCGGAGTGGAGCTAAGCCAATGGTATTTAAGCTTTGTAGGGTCCCAGAAATGGGTATGAGCATCGATAATTGGAGTTGACATATTATTAGTTAGCTGAGCATAACAGGGTGTATTTCATCTTTGAAAATCTTGTAGCCCTCCCAAAATAGAAAAACAGCCTTGAACCTCTAAATATTTTGCCAGGTTTACCTAAAAAAACCATATTACTAAAAATGCGTAAACACTATGGAATTAATTTTAAAAAAGACAATTAAAATGGCACAATTAAATCAAATCGGTCTTGATCCACAATCATCTAAATTATTGGCTCACAAACTCAACCAACTGTTGGCAAATTATCAATTATTTTATATAAATACCCGGGGATTTCACTGGAATATTAAAGGTGAAAAATTTTTTGAACTTCATGCAAAGTTTGAAGAATTGTATAATGATCTATTTCTTAAAATCGATGAAATAGCAGAACGGATACTTACCTTAGGGCATACACCGTTGCATAGTTATGAAGATTATCTGGCTAACACCTCGATCAAGGCAGCTGATAATGTGAGTGATGGAAATGAATGCGTACAGTCCATTTTGGATAGCTATTCAACCATTCTTCCTATTGAAAGAGAGCTTCTGGAATTGTCCGGGGACAGTGGAGACGAAGGAACAAATGCCTTGATGAGTGATTATATTAGGGAACAAGAGAAACTGGTGTGGATGTATTCGGCATTCCTGGCCAAGTGATCTCAAGTTATATGCAAATCTAAATCATAAGATCGATGGAAAAAAAATCATTATACAATCCGGAAGTTTATAATAGCACATTGGCAAGGATAGAAAAACTCAGCGCAGTATCCACCCCTCAATGGGGAAAAATGGGAGTAGGACAAATGATGGCCCATTGTGCTGATATCTTTGATGTTTCCAACGGGAAACCACTGGTTAATACTCCATTCTTTGCCAGGTTATTCAAAGGAATGATACGTAAAATGGTGGTAGGTGAAAAGCCCTTCCCAAAAAACAGCAAGACACACCCTCAGTATTTACAAACCAGCGCTAAAGATTTTGAAAATGAAAAACAGCGTCTTCTGAGAGCCATGGAACAGTGGAAAGGAATGGAAGGTGAAAAGACGGAACACGCTTTATTCGGGGTCCTGACCAGAGATGAAAAAGGATGGAGTGGCTACAAGCATCTGGATCACCATCTGATGCAGTTTGGAGTGGGAGTAAATTGAGTGTGAGTGTGAGTGGGAGTAGTGAGTGTGGTGTGAGTGTGGGTGTGGGTGCTACGCCGGCCGTAGTCACCAAGAACGAAGGCCGGGACATTAAAGTGACCCGTAACAACCTATTTATATTTAACTGATTATTAGTTGTTTATGAATTCTTGTTGTAAAATTACTTATAACAATACCTTTGACCTGAAACAAGCCAGAAAGGAGATGGCCCAATACCTCAAAAGTGGGCCCAAAAAGAGTACAAAATATCTTCTTAAGCCACTTCGGGAACGAGCCCTGGTTGAGGGTTCTCTATTGGACATTGGCGGTGGTGTTGGTGCACTCATATGGGAGTTACTGGAAAATGAAATAGATCACGTATATTATATTGAAATTTCTGATGCTTATTCTAAGGTCTTTAAGGAACAGGTAGTTTCTAGATCAGTAGAAAAGAAGGTGAATATTCTAACTGGCGACTTTACTGAGCACCACCGAAGTTTACCACAGGTTGATGTGGTGACCATGGACAAAGTGATCTGCTGTTATCAGGACTACCGGCCGTTGGTAAAGTTGTCATTACAAAAAGCCAGAAAAGTATATGCCTATACCATACCCAGGGACATATGGTGGGTCAAGGCGGTAAACAAAGTTGAATCTCTGATAAAGTCTTTTACCAATTACCTCCGTACCCATATTCACCCCACGGCTGAGATAGAAGAAATGGTAGTATCACAGGGATTTACAAAAATCTATCAAAAAACCCATCGCGAATGGTTAACGGTCATCTATTCTAAATGAGTGAAGGACTATATTAGTGATGAGTTATAAATGATGGATTATGAGCTCAAACCCTCACTTATCACTAATAACTAACGAGCTGCCCATTTAAATCCATTTACCAGAATCTGCTTGGCTTCAGGTTGATCAAATTCTGCCGGATCATGACCTAGTGCAATACAAAACACCCTACCCTTTCCAAATGTCTTGGTCCATGCCACTGGCATAACCACACCATCGATCCACTCATCAGCCTTATCATTAAACGTAGTGGTTGCCAATACTTCAATGTTGGGATCCACATGCAGGTAATATTGCTCAGTGGTAGTAGTAAAATCATTTACACCGGATGTGATCGGGTGATCTCCTTTTATGTTTACCCTGTATTCCAGCTGGCCGCCAGGGTGAGCCACAAACTGGGCCCCGGTCATGTATTGATATTCAGTGTTGTCTCTAAATGAATCACAAAACCCGCCGTGTGCCCCTGCAAAACCGACTCCATTCTTGACGGCCTTTACCAACCCCTTGATCTGATCGTTGTCGATCTTATCCATGGTAAACGATTGAACGATAAGGTCCATTTTTGACATGGTGGTGGCATCTTTGTAAATGTCCAGGGACTCCGAAAGGGTGACATTTGCGCCTTGTGCAGCTAGCAGTGTCTTTGCTTTCTCTGCAAAAAGCTCAGGCTTGTGACCCGGCCAACCGCCGTAGACAATTAGGATGTTTTTGTCTTTTAGTGATGGGAGTGCTTCTGGATTTACAGAAGCCGCGAGTTCTATCCTGCTTGAGTCTTGAGGAGTGCAGGCAAAAACCAGCAACGCCAGGAATATAAATGCGATTAGGAGGTATTTATTAGAAGATCTCATAGTTCAAGGTTTTGGTAAATCTAATAAAATATTCTCTAGTTGCTGAAAGTCATCCCCATCTGCTTCATAATGAAACTGGAGCGAAATGTCCAATATTCTTACTATATTAAACTAATACCAACCCAACTGATCTAATGGGAAGCGATAGTCATATCGGCCCGGAGGATTTGGAAAATAATCAAATACTGTCAATGGATGAGGTTCATAATAAAAACAATACTCAAACTACTATTACCTTTGTTCACCGTGGCTTTATTAAGCCAATGTGGAGATGATGAACCAAACCCTGTAGTTACCATCCCTGATAGCAACTTTTTAAGTACGCTGATAGACCAGGGTGTAGATACAAATGGAGACGGAATTATTAGCCCGGAAGAAGCTGAGGTAATAATATCTTTAGATGTCCAAGGCGACAGTATTTCAGATATGACAGGAATTGAAGCATTTGTCAATTTAGAGAATCTCGATTGCAGTGATAACCAACTATCCACCTTGAATGTGTCTCATAATACTGCCTTAACAGTGTTGGATTTATGGAATAACCAATTAACCAGTATAGATGTTTCTAATAATACTGCCTTAACAGATTTGTCTTGCGTTTCCAACCAACTAACCAGTTTGGATGTGTCTAATAATACCGCTTTAACATTCTTGGCTTGCGGTTTCAACCAATTAACCAGTTTAGATGTTTCCAATAACACTGCCTTAGAATTTATTCGCTTAAGCGATATGCCGTCCATAAATGAGGTTTGTGTTTGGGAAACGCCATTTCCTCCCGATGGGGTTGAGGTTGATGTGACCAATAGCCGAAATGTATTTTTTACCACGGATTGCACCGGTGGTTGAGCTGCAGTCCTACCACCTAAAATAAGTTGGTCGCATCGAATGCTACCACCAGTTAAGCGGGAAGGCCCCACTCCTGGGGCCGGGGACTCTACAAACTGATCTGATATTCCGGATTTTCAATCAGCTCCCTGAATGCAGCCACCTCTCTCAACGGATCCCAAATCGGGTCTTTCTTCAATAGCTCAACCGACAGGTAGCCATTTTCTATACTAAATGAGTGAGTTGGTGAGTTAGTGAATTGGTGATTGCCCCAAACTGCCCATCGAAATCCGTTCATCAAGATCATCTGTCTCACCACTGAAGGTAGTAGTAGCTAAAACTTCAATGTTGGGGTCCACATGCATATAATACTGTTCAGTAGTTGTTGTGAAATTATTTACACCGGATCAAGAGGAATTTTCTGGTAAATACTCCACTCGTTGCCTGGTTATTCAACGGGATGATTCATAATTGAATTATCATCAAAAATTATTCATCAATTATTAATTGTCCATTCTTAATTGTTCATTAATTTGTGCCATGCAAAAAGGTCTTCTCCTGCTATTATTAACTTCCTGTATCGCAGTAGTACAGGTACCGGTTACAGAACCACCGGAGATCATATTGCCAGCCGGCCCCCAGGAAATTGTCTTTGTCACCCGGTTCGATACCGCCCAGATCTCTTTTAAAGAGGAAAAAATTACTGCGGTATACAAGGAGGGATACCAGGCTTTTATCGAGGGCCTTCAAGACGGTTTTAACAGTATTGAACACCTCAGTCTGACGGTGACCGACGCCGCTGTGTCGGGACGTTGGTATACTTCTGCCACCCCTGAATTTCCCAGACAGCACCCAGGTCGTTCAATTAATTACCCGGTATAAGCCAAATTACCTGTTGACCCTGGATGCGTTCAAACTGGATTTACCACGTGAAGAAGAGTTGATTGACTACGGGGATGGGGCCGTGGGGAGGCGAGTTTATTACTACATTGATGCTTCTGCAGCCTTGGCGCTTTATGATCAAGATGGACAAGTGGCGGACAAAATGTTGATGAACGATCAACAATACATTGATAATAGATCTGCGGGCATTTTTAAAACCGGACCCAACATTGGTGATTACGCAGACCTAGCTGGACCCCTTGTCTATGATCTTGGGTATGAGTATGCCCTGATGTTTGTTGAATATGACACTTTTGTTGATCCGCTACCTGTACAAAAGCAAACGGTTCAAACAGGTGCTGGACCTGGTGAAAAAAGGTCAATGGGAAGATGCCCGAAACGCTCTACTCCCACTTACCGAACATCCAAACCAAAAAATTGCACAACAAGCTGCCCAAAACATGGCCGTAGTTGCAGAAGCGTTGGGTAATCTCTCTGAAATGGACAAATGGCTGCAAAAAGCTCAATCAATGCGTCTTTAATCCTAAAGTAGCCCCGTGCTTCGTCCCGGGGTCTTCTTGATTTCAGTTTATGAATTCCATCTAATTATCGCTATACTTAACATTGTGATCTGCCTGGCAATAAAAACTAGCTAACTCCATATGGATGACATTGGGCTGAACGGCATTGACTTTGCCATTATCATTATCTATCTGATCGGTATCATTTGGTATGGTATTAGCAAAGGCAAACGGCAGAGTTCCGAAGAATATTTTTTGGCCGGCAGAAACATGATCTAGCCCATCGTGGGCATCTCGCTGTTTGCCGCAAATATTGGCAGTAATACCTTAATAGGCCTGTCTGCGGACGCATTTCAAACCAACGTGGCGGTTTATAATTATGAGTGGATGGCGGCGGTGGTACTGGTGTTTTTTGCCATTTTCTTTCTTCCGTTTTACCTAAAATCAAAGGTATATACCATGCCGGAGTTCATTGAAAGACGGTATGACTCACGCTCAAGATATTTGTTCTCGGGAATTACCATCATTGGAAATATTATCATCGATACCGCCAGCGGACTGTATGCTGGTAACTTGATCCTCAAGATTATTTTTCCGGAGGTTCCTTCATGGGTAATCATCAGCTTTCTGGCTTTGGCCGCTGCTGCCTACACTATTCCAGGAGGTCTGTCATCGGTGGTCCATACCGAGGTGATCCAGGCAGTTTTACTAATGTTTGGCTCCATGGTATTAACCTACTTCTGTTTTAAGGAAGTTGGTGGATGGAGTGGTATGATAGATGGACTGAATGCCTTGAGAGAAGCCGGTGAATTGACCAAAACACCGGATGAGGTATTAAGTCTGGTGCGTCCCGCAGATGACCCACAACTACCCTGGACAGGACTGTTGTTGGGTGTACCCCTGCTGGGGTTCTACTTCTGGGCAAACAATCAATTTATGGTACAGCGTATATTGTCAGCCAAGGACCTGAACCATGGACGCTGGGGAGCGTTGTTTGCTCTGGTTTGTTAAAACTTCCGGTACTATTTATCATGGTGCTCCCAGGTGTAGTGGCAATTGTATTGTTTTCCGACTTAGACGTTACATTTTTGAATTATGCAGTGACCAAAGATGGCGCGGAAGTTATATGTGCCAGCCTGGCCGATTGCCCCAATATGACTTACCCAGTATTAATCTACAAACTATTACCCACGGGGCTACTGGGATTGGTAATAGCCGGTTTACTGGCTGCTATGTCTTCTAGTATCTCAGCCACTTTAAACTCCGCGTCCACCCTGATTACTATGGACTTTGTCTCTAAAATCAACAAAAATATATCCAATAAAGGTCTGGTAAGAACAGGTCAGATCGCTACCGTGATACTGGTGATTTGTGCCGCGGTGTGGAGCCCAATGATAGAGACTGTAGCCAGCTCGTTATGGGAATACCTGCAACTGGTACTTGCGTATATTAGTCCACCCATTGTGGCCGTATTTATTGTAGGGCTTTTCTATAAGCGTGCCAATGGGGATGGGGCCTTTTATAGCCTGATTCTGGGCTACCTGGTAGCTGTTACTTTTATTCTGGTTAAAATCTATGACATCGCCCCCAACATTACCGATATCCACTTCCTGCTTCAGGTCCCTGCCCTGTTTATAATTTGTGTGTTGTTAAACGTGTTGATCAGCAACCTGACACCTCCTCCTCCGCCTGACAAGGTAAAATTAATGACCTGGTCCCGCAGTATTTTCCAGGAAGAAACCAAAGAATTAGAGGGGTTACCCTGGTATCAAAATTATCGTATCTTAGCCATCATTTTACTGCTGATCACCGCTTTGGTTGTTGGTTGGTTCTGGTAGAAATTCTGGTATATGAAACACCTGTGGGGTATTGACTTGGGCGGCACCAAAGTTGAAGGTGCTGTTTTAGATGCGAATACTTTCGAAGTAATAGCCCGCACCCGTATTCCCACGGAGAAAGAGCAGGGCTATCACCACATCGTGGGACAAATAAAAAAGTTAGTATCCAAGTTAGAAGAAGAAACAGGTATTGCCCCAACTACCTTAGGGATTGGCACTCCGGGGTCGCTGGATCCCATTACTGGAACCCTGAAAAACAGCAACACTACCTGTCTAAATGGCCAAAGGTTATTCGATCAGGTCCAGGCTACTCTGGGTATTCCCATCAAAATGGCCAACGACGCTAACTGTTTTGCACTGGCAGAAGCCCGCATGGGGGTTGTTCCTGAAGTATGCCCTGATGCCAAGGTAGTATTTGGGGTGATTATGGGAACCGGGGTTGGCGGCGGCATTGTGATCAATAATCAGGTAATAAATGGGCGTCAAGGTATTGCCGGTGAATGGGGGCATACTTTTCTTGATGACTCCGGCGGTCCCTGTTTTTGCGGTGATACCGGGTGCACAGAACAGATAATATCCGGACCAGCTTTGGAAAGATATTACCATAAGATCAGTGGCCGTCAGATGAGCCTCAAAGGCATTGTAGTAAAATACCGGGACCAATCTGATGCGCAGGCCATTCAAACCATTGAACGGCTGATACATTTCTTTGGCAAAGGTTTGTCGAACGTAATAAACATTCTTGATCCCGATGTGGTGGTGTTGGGTGGCGGCGTAGGAAAAATTGCCGAACTATATACTCTTGGGGTAGAAAGCCTGGAGCAACATATATTCAACACGCGTTTTGAAACCATCATTGCCAAACCCAAACTGGGTGACAGTGCCGGGGGTGTTTGGAGCAGCGCTTTTGTGATCTCTGATCTAGATTCTCAGGTCTCAGATTTTCTTAGAAAGCACCAAGATCTGAGATCATAGATCTGAGCTCTGAGATCGCTCCGTGTCATCTTTAAAAAAGAAATAAAATATCAGAGCAAAGACAAAAGTGGCGGCTGCAAAAACGCCCCAGAATAACCGCCAATTTTCAAGTGTAAGTGTTCCCCCTGTTCCAAAACTGTTAACGAATAACCCCGAAAGTTGAGCGCCTAAAAACATCCCCACCCCTTGGGTAAGTAATATTAGTAGCCCCTGTGCCTGACCCCTAATTGCAGGAGAGGTTTTTTTATCTATGTAAATCTGTCCTGTTACAAAGAAAAAATCGTAGCATATACCGTGAATTAAAATTCCGATCATAATCACCCAAAAGGTTCCGGTCAACGCTGCTCCTGCGAATAACGTAAAGCGAGTTACCCAGGCCAGCATACCAAGCATTAACATCCACTTTATTCCCAGTCTTACAAAAAAGAAAGGGATTAGCAGCATAAATATTATTTCAGAGGCTTGGCCGAAGGCCATCTCAAATGCAGGTATTGAAAATGGAATGTAATTAGGGAATGAACTAAAAATGGGTTCGCCACCACTTACAGCGCTTAAATACCTTGGTGCATAAGGAAAATATGTGCCAAATGCGATGAATATCAACATTGCGCAGATTAGAAACACTATCGATGAGCGCGTATTCAATTCTTTTAATGCATCAACCCCAAGTATCTCCCTCCATGAGGATTTCTGACCTTTCAAAGGCGGTGGTGTTAATGGAAGGGTGAAACTGTATAAACCCAGAATAATGGCCGCAGCACCTCCGATATATAAGGAAGCGCTGCCGACAAATAGTGGATTTGGATCTGATCCCTCAATCAGGAATTTCCCAATGAGAAACCCGGCGGCTACCCAACCAATAGTACCAAAGACCCTTACTACCGGAAATTCTTTTTCCTGGTTGGTCATGTGGTGAAACGCCAATGAAGCCGTAAGCCCCAAAGTTGGAAAGTAACACAATGCATGTACAAACAGTAAAGGGAGGAATAGTGAGGTACCGGCATAACCGGGCATGGCAAGCATGGCTACTCCGGCTATCAAACACAAAATCCCCAGCACCTTTTCTGAATCAAAAAAACGGTCCGCGATCATACCCAGAAAAAATGGAGCAATGATGGCACATATGGGTCCCAGGCTATAGGCCCAGTTGATCAACTCCCCCATGTCGACTTCAGGAGTACCCATAAAATTTCCCAAAGTGGGCGCCCAACATCCCCAGATAAAAAACTGGATAAACATCATCAGGCTCAGTCGAGCAGTTAATCCTATATTCATATTTTTTAGTTGTTATCTAGATTCAGCCACTTCCGCATCAGTAGACTCGGATTTCCGATTGCGCATCCAAAAATAAAGTATGGTAAACAATCCTACTAAAATAAGTGGAAACAGTATCATGGTTCCCAATGTCGCCTGACCTGCCATTAAATCCAATTCATCTCCTGCAAATCCCTGGGCAGCTAATTCTGCTCTATCGTTGTCGATCCATCCCCCAATTATAGGTTGAAAAATAGAAGTTGAGAACATGCCAATGCCACCAATGATAGACAATCCCAAGGCGCCGCTTTTAGGAATATATTCAGCGATAAAACCAAGCATATTTGGCCAGAAATAAGCAATTCCCAGTGCGTACACTATGGCAGCCATGTAGGCCATTGCGCCGGTTTGAGTGCTGAATAAGAAAACGCCAACGGTGGTGAGTATTGCGGATCCCAGTAATACCCCGGTGGTGTTGAACCGATGCACAACTTCGCCACCAAAATATCTTGCGACCGCCATAAGACCGGTTACCAATGCCAGGATGAGCATGGGTTGGGCACCACTTTTCGCTAAAACAAGGCCTACCCATTGTTGTGGGCCGAATTCTGAAATAGCAGTTAAAGCCATACAAACGAACATAAACAGGAATAGCGGAGTAGCCATGGCACTGAAGTTTCCTGATAAGGTTGCAGCGTCTTCTTCTTTAGCTTTGGGCCATTGTTGTCCGAAGAAGAAATAAACGTACAAAATAGTAGGTATCAAGATTACCCAGATCTGCGATTGCCAGCTCATGCCAGCATCCGTCATGAATTTAGAAACCAAACTGCCAATAACTATACCTCCCGGGAACCACATGTGAAAACGATTCATCATTTTGCTCATTTTCACACCTTTGTAGGTGTCTGCAATCATTGGATTACAAGCAGCCTCTGTACATCCATTTCCCAAACCAATTAACAAAGTAGAAATCAATAGTACCCCATAACTTCCTGCATATATTGTCATTATAATACCCAATGCATGTGCCACAAAAGCAAACTGCATTATTATCTTCCCGCCCACTTGATGATAAATCAAACCTCCAATTACCATCGAAATCGGAAAACCTAAGAACCACATAGAGTTAATAAAACCCAATTGCTGGGCAGATAAACTCAGTTCTTCTCCCAGCTGTGGCAGGACTCCTGCGCGGATACTAAAAGATAAAGCTGTGGTAATTAGGGCGAAACAACTTCCGTAAAAAAGCCTTTGTTCGTTTGTCATATGCTATATGATTTTCGTTCGGTCGAGCGGCTAAAATAGAGGATAATTTGAAGAAAACCAATGGACTAAGATGAAGCAGTCAATTATTTTCCTCTCTGGCTGTTATATATTTAATATTCTTCTTAATATTAGTTTTTCTCTAACTTAGACATCCTCACTTTAACTTGAATCATTAGAAAATATGTCCAACCACAGGAAAATACGTATGGGAATGGTCGGAGGCGGACAGGGAGCATTTATAGGAGCGGTCCACCGAATGGCCGCAGCCCTTGACGGGGAAATTGAACTGGTATGTGGCGCGTTTAGTTCCAGCCCGGAAAGATCCAAAGCATCCGGCAAAGACCTTTTCCTCCCCGAAGATCGTTCGTACGGAAGTTATCAGGAAATGATAGAAACTGAGAAAACACTTCCTGAGGGCGAACGCATGGATTTCGTTTCCATCGTAACCCCCAATCATGTACATGTTCCACCGGCAATCATGGCCCTGAAAAACGGATTTCCGGTGATCTGCGACAAGCCCCTGGCGTTTAGTCTGGCCGAGGCCAGGGAGTTGAGGTCGGTAGTTGAAGAAACCGGACTATTATTTGGCCTTACTCATAACTACACCGGTTACCCCATGGTCAAACAAGCCAGAGATATGGTGAAGTCCGGAGCGCTTGGAAAGATCCGAAAAGTTGTAGTAGAATACCCGCAAGGTTGGTTGGCCACCTTAATTGAGGCCACCGGTCAAAAACAGGCCGCCTGGCGCACGGACCCTACCAAATCCGGTGTGGCCGGCTCCATGGGCGATATTGGTTCACACGCCGAAAATTTGGCTGAATACATAACCGGATTGCAAATCACAGAATTGTGTGCAGACCTCACCATCTTTGTGGAAGGCCGAAAACTGGATGACGATGGCAACGTACTGTTGCGTTTTGACAATGGTGCTAAAGGAATTTTACATTGCAGTCAAATATGTGTTGGTGAAGAAAACAACATTAATATCAGGGTATATGGTGAAACTGGTGGACTGGAATGGCATCAAATGGAACCTAATACCCTAATACACAAAACCCAGGACGGTCAGAGAATCCTGCGTACCGGAGTGGGCGATCTTTGTGAAAGCGCCCAGGCCCATGCACGGGTGCCTGCAGGACATCCGGAAGGATATCTGGAAGCATTTGCTAACATTTACCGCAATTTTGCCAGAACCTTGCATAGCATTTTAAATAACGAGACCCCGGACCCACTATATGCAGATTTTCCGGACATACATGATGGTGTAAGGGGAATGGCATTTATAGAGACTACAGTAGCTGCCAGTGCCAGCAATGACAAATGGGTGCCGTTTATTGGTAAATAATCAAACTTTAAAATTTTAGACACAGTGAAAACGATACAAGGACCTGCTATATTCTTAGCACAATTTATGGGCGATGAAGCTCCTTTCAACAACCTGGAATCAATCTGTAAATGGGCGGCTGACCAGGGATATCTGGGCGTTCAAATCCCCAGCTGGGACGGGCGGTTGATCGACTTACAAAAAGCGGCTGAAAGCCAGACCTACGCCCAGGAGATTCAAGGAATAGTAAGAGCATGCGGATTAGAAATAACCGAATTAGCTTCCCATCTTCAAGGACAACTGGTAGCTGTCCACCCTGCATATGATATCATGTTTGATGGTTTCGCTCCCGAACAGGTGCACGGGGATTCCCAAGCACGTACCGACTGGGCCATCCAACAAATGCATTATGCTGCAAAAGCCAGCCAACACATGGGACTTAATGCTGTGGCTTCTTTCACCGGCGCCTTGATCTGGCCATTTGTGTATCCCTGGCCGCAAAGACCTGAAGGTCTGGTTGAGACCGGGTTCAAAGAACTTGCAAAACGGTGGGTCCCCATTCTAAATGTTTTTGACGAATGCGGTGTAGATCTGTGCTATGAAGTCCATCCCGGCGAAGATGTCCATGACGGGATCACCTTTGAGATGTTTCTTGAAGCCACCGGTAATCATCCCAGGTGCCATATATTATATGATCCCAGCCACTTTGTCTTGCAACAGCTGGATTACCTGGAGTACATCGATCTATATCATCAACACATCAAAATGTTTCATGTAAAGGACGCTGAATTTAATCCTACCGGCAGGGTCGGTGTTTACAGTGGTTATCAGGGCTGGGTTGATCGTGCTGGAAGATTTCGTTCACTTGGTGACGGTCAGGTGGACTTTGCCTCTATTTTCAGTAAACTTGCACAATATGATTATGACGGTTGGGCAGTATTGGAATGGGAATGCTGCATAAAACATCCTGAACAAGGGGCACAAGAAGGTGCCTTATTTATTGAAGATCACATTATTCGAGTAACAGAAAAAGCATTTGACGACTTTGCAGGAGCGGGATCCGATGAAGCCAAGAACAAAAAGATTCTTGGTATTTGAGATAAAACAATACCCAACATTACTGGGATTATTGGCCCTGCTGGTTTCGAGTTGTAGTGGCCCCTCTTCTCCTGAGCGGCCCAGAGACCCCTGGGTGTTTCGGTCAGTACTGGATGAGCGCCCACGAATGATCACCATGGCGCTGCACAAAAATATGTGGAGCGCCTATGATACCCAAAAATGCGGATTGTATAAGGCCTGGCATGGCGGAGTAAATTTCGATGGCGCTGTATACACCACTAAGCATGGGCCACAGCCCCACAGCATGGGAACGCCTTACCTGGTTGATTCTCTTGGTTCATCCCTTTGGGCCGTGTCTACGGAGGGAATTTCTCAGGTAGTCACTCCTGACTATAAAGGGCACTATTTCAGAAATAATCAGGTTACCCTGAATTACCTGATTAAATACCAGGATGAAGAAATACGGGTCGGGGAAACTCCTGAGTATTATCAGTCTGACGGGTACCCCGGTTTGAGCAGGAATTTTGAAGTGGAAGGGCTTTTAGATGGCCAATACCTGGAACTTCAGGTAGTTATGAGCAATCTCCCCAGTGAGTTTTCGTACACAACTGACGGTGATTTTCAGGTGAAAACCAAAGAAACCACCACCTATGGAGGGCTAAAGACTTTTCAAATAACCGGCGTGCTCGCCTTGGGCAACGGGACCACAAAACTGGAAGCTCATTTTGCTACACATTCCTCCCAGAAAAAAGATGAACCCCAATCTGAAAACCAAGATGCTCTTGCCCTGGGCGCGGAATTAATTGAAAACAATGACTGCAAAATCTGCCATAACGAAACAGTACGTACGGTTGGACCCAGCTACCTGGAAGTGGCAGAAAAATATCCTACTTCTGATGGGACTGTGCGCTTACTGGCTGCAAAAATAATTGCCGGAGGTAGCGGCATATGGGGAGAGGTCCCAATGACCGCCCATCCTGATCTCATGGAACCCGATGCGGAACATATGATAAGCTATATCTTATCACTGGATCATGAAATTGAAACTTCCGGGGGGGCAGGCTTACTTCTGGGAAAACCAAGCATGCCATTAACCCTATCAGGTGACCACCAAAAGTCCAAGGCCAGTGATATTGACGGATTAGCCGCCAGTGTTTTCCTGTATGAAGACCATAATGTAAATCCAGATGAAATAATCAACTTGGGAAAACCTATTTTGTCCGGAATAAGTTCAGGGATACATGTAGTAGAACGAGCAGATTTTGGCACCATAAACACTGATATAATAGTTGAATTCCAGGGGACCCTAACCATACAGGATGATATGAATGTGGACTTCAGGCTGGTCAATGACGATGGTGCTTACCTATACATTAACCATCAGCTGGTAATTGATAATGGCGGATTTCATGGGATCCAGGCCAGGGATGGAGAAATTATACTTAAATCAGGCAAAAATGACATAAGAGTGGTTTACTTCAATGGATCTGCTGAAGGGGTAGTTTCACTGCAATGGGCCCCTCATGGAGCCAATGAATATGAAGTCGTTCCAGTAGAATTGTTCTCCCACTCAGGAAGTCAGGTAAAAGAGGCAGTGCCGCATGTTCCTCGCAGGCTCCTGGTACGCAGCATACCAGGTGATCAGGCAAAGCTAACCTCCGTTCATCCCAGTTTTAATCTCGCACAGGCACGACCTGAAAATTTTCAGGGGCGCATCGGCGGCATGGACTTTCTTTCTGATGGGACCCTGGTAGTTTGTACCTGGGACAGCCTGGGACCGGTTTATTTGCTTAAAGGGGTTGCTGGTGATGACCCTGAAAGCATTGAAGTGACCAGGATAGCCACAGGCTTGGCCGAGCCGCTGGGATTGAAGGTGGTGGATGATGAGATATATGTGCTTCAAAAGCAGGAATTGACCAAACTTATCGACCATGATGGAGACGGGCTCATCGATGAGTACCGGACTATATGCGACGACTGGAAGGTATCAGCAAACTTCCATGAATTTGCTTTCGGGCTGGAATACCAGGATGGGTATTTCTATGGCACACTGGCTACAGCCATCTTACCTGGAGGAGCCAGTGCCCAGCCACAGATCCCAGACCGGGGTAAAGCCATCAAAATATCACGGGAAGAAGGCACACTGGAATTTGTGGCACATGGACTACGGACTCCCAATGGGATCGGCACCGGAATTGACAATCAGCTGTTCATAGCTGATAATCAAGGTGATTGGCTGCCAGGCAGCAAGATCCTGCACCTTCAGCAAGGTGCCTGGTTTGGATCAAGGACAGTCGATTTTGAAGGGACTGAAGGACTGACTGAGACCCCGCCGGTAGTTTGGCTGCCTCAGGATGAAATTGGGAACTCTCCCTCAATGCCAGTGGCCATTAATGCAGGACCTTATCAGGGACAAATGATTCATGGTGAAGTAACACATGGTGGTATTAAGAGGGTGTATATTGAAAAAATCAATGATCAATACCAAGGGGCAGTATTCCGTTTTTCGCAAGGACTGGAAGCGGGGGTCAATCGCTTGCTATGGGGTCCGGATGGGGCTCTATATGTAGGAGGGGTTGGATCCAGTGGTAATTGGAATGATGGAGGTCAGCAGTGGTACGGTCTTCAAAGACTAACCTATAACCAAAAAGTCACTTTTGAAATGCTGGCAGTACGGGCCAAAACCGATGGTCTTGAACTGGAATTTACCGCCCCCATTGAAGCCGGAAGCGGCCGCCACCCAGATGAGTACCTGATCCAACAATGGTATTATTTACCTACCAAAAATTACGGAGGTCCCAAAATGGACCTGGAAACCCTGAAAATTAAGGGTATTCACCTCTCGGAAGACCGTAAAAAAGTATTTTTAGAACTTCCGGGAATGAAAGCGGGTCATGTGATCCATGTAAGGATCTACCAGCCCTTCCGCAGCGCTGGGCAACAATCCCTATGGACCACAGAAGCCTGGTATAATATGAACCAAATTCCATCCGATGACTTTGGATTTAACAAGCCAGTGTCAGCTCAAAAGAGTAATTCCCTGTCACCCGAGGAAATCGAGAGTGGTTGGCAGCTGTTATTTGACGGTAAGACCACCCATGGCTGGCGTAATTTCAAGAGCGATCAAATAGGCCCGGCCTGGAAAGTTAGGGAGGGCAGTTTAATGTTGGACAACAGCAACAAGGTAGCAGGCAAAATAGACGGCGGTGGAGATATTGTTACCCTAAATGAATATCAAGACTTCGAACTCACCCTGGAATGGAAAATTGAGGAAGGAGGCAATAGTGGCATTATGTACTATGTGGTAGAAAATGGTGCGTATGATCATCCCTGGCAAACGGGTCCGGAAATGCAGATTCTTGATAATGTCAGACATTCCGATGGCAGGATTGAAACCCATCGTGCCGGAGACCTGTACGATATGATTGCCAGCAAGTTTGTAACAGCCAACGGACCTGATGAGTGGAACAAAGTCCGGATCGTGTCAAAGGACGGGAAAGTTAGTCATTGGCAAAATGGATATGAATTGATGACATTCCAAATGCATACTGGCGATTGGGACCAGATGGTCACAAAAAGTAAATTCAAAGATATGCCGGGATTTGGAAAATCCAAGACCGGGCACATTGCTCTTCAGGATCATGGAGACCGGGTGTGGTTTAGAGATATTAAAATAAAGGAATATTAAAATTAACAATGAAGCAATTTAAATTTTTAATGTTGATCATCCTGGGGATGACTTTCTTTGGATGTCAACCGGTACAGGAACGAGAAAAAAAGGTGCTGGTTTTTAGTAAAACAGAAGGTTATAGACATACCTCTATTTCTGCTGGTAAACAGGCAATTATAGACATGGGCGCACGTGATGGCTTCAAGGTTGACACCAGTGAACATGCGGGTGTATTCAATCAGGAGGATCTGGCCCAATACAGCGCAGTGGTTTTTTTGAACACTACCATGGACATATTGAATTATCAGCAACAATCCCATTTCGAACGCTACATCCAGGCCGGCGGTGGGTTCGTAGGAATACATGCAGCAGCGGACACCGAATATGACTGGCCCTGGTATGGGAAATTAGTGGGGGCCTATTTTAATGGCCACCCCTCTGACCCCAATGTTCGTGAAGCAACCTGTGATGTTATCGATCACGGTCACATAGCTTCTGATTCCCTACCTGACTCGTTTCAAAAGATTGATGAGTTTTATAACTACAAAAATATTAACCCCAACCTCAATGTGTTGGTCACCATCGATGAGACCACCTATGAAGGAGGAACCAACGGAGACTTCCATCCAATGACCTGGTACCACGAATTTGATGGTGGCCGGGCATTTTATACGGGATTTGGACATACAGACGAAACGTACAATGAACCTGAATTTCTGGAGATCCTTTCCGGAGGAATTGAATATGCCATTGGTGATGCCAGCCCGTTGGATTATTCACTGGCCAGATATGAACCAATGCCTGATGAAGACAGGTTTACTAAAGTGGTTCTGGACTACAACCTTTACGAACCCTTGGAACTAGCGGTACTACCAGATGGCCGGGTACTTTTCATAGAAAGAAGGGGGAATTTAAAAATGTACAAACCAGACCTGGATAGTACGATTTTAATACAAAAGTTTGATGTTTATCTGGGCATTGGTAGAAACGGCAACCATGAAGATGGGTTACTGGGACTGGCTTTGGATCCGGATATCGCTAATAATAATTGGGTTTACATTTACTATTCTCCTCAAGGAGATGACGATGTACAAAACCTCAGCCGTTTCGAGCTAACTGGCGATGAACTGCTCATGGACAGCGAAATAGTAATGCTGCAAGTAGGGGTCCAACGATTGGAATGCTGCCACACCGGCGGGTCTATCCAATTTGGCCCTGATGGTAACTTATTCTTATCTACGGGAGATGATACCAACCCCTTCAAATCGGACGGTTTTAGTCCCGGAGATGAAAGACCGGGGAGGTCACCGTGGGACGCACAGAAGAGCGCTTCAAATGCCAACGACCTCAGAGGAAAGATCCTGAGGATCACTCCACAGCCTGACGGTAGTTATACTATTCCGGAAGGTAACCTCTTCCCTCCCGGAACCCCTGACACCAGGCCGGAGATTTATGTAATGGGATGCCGAAACCCCTACCGGATTGCCATTGACCACAAATCAGGGTTCTTATATTGGGGTGATGTAGGACCTGACGCCCGCGCGGACAGCGACATCAGGGGGCCACGAGGAATTGATGAATTTAATCAGGCAAGGGAAGCAGGGTTTTTCGGCTGGCCATACTTCACAGGTAACAACTTGACATATGCCAAATATGATTTCCAAAACAAGACCACAGGAACCTTCCACGATCCTCAAAAGCCTATAAACAACTCTCCCAACAACACGGGGATTGAAGGACTCCCTCCCACTCAGGAGGCATTTATCTATTATGACTATGGAGAATCAGAGCAATGGCCTATTCTTGGTACAGGAGGAAGAACTGCCATGGCCGGACCAATTTATTACGGAGAGAACTACCCTGATGATGCCAATAAATACCCGAGATACTTTGATGGAAAAGTAATTTTTTATGAATGGATCAGAAGTAAAATTTACTTCCTGACCTTAAATGAAAACGGTGACCTTGAAAAAATCGAGCCGTTTATGCCCAACGTTGAGTTTAACAATCCAATGGACATGGAATACGGATCAGATGGAAAGTTGTACATGCTTGAGTATGGCACTGGTTGGAACACCCAAAACGTGGATGCTCGTCTGGTAAGAATAGACTACCAGTCTGGCAATAGAAACCCGATTGTGCATATAAGCGCCAATAAAGTCGCCGGTGCAACTCCGCTAAAGGTTCAGTTCAGTTCAACCGGTAGTGAAGATTATGATGACGACCCATTAAGCTATCACTGGGAATTCCATCAGGGTGCCACTTCAGAAGAAACCAATCCGGAATTTACCTTCCAGGCGCCTGGAATCTATCGGGTCAAACTGACCCTATCAGATCCTGACGGGGGAACTGCCAGTGAAACCGTAGAAATACAGGTGGGCAATGAGCCGCCCAAATTGGCGTTTGAAATTTCAGGAAATCAGACCTTTTACTGGGATGACCGTCAAATTGACTATGAAGTGAATGTTTCCGATTTAGAGGAAGGCAGTCTTTCTGACGGAAATATTGACCCGAAGGATGTCATGGTTACCGTAGAATATCTGGAGGAGGCCTCGAAAGAAACCATAAAAGGCCACATTATTGATGATGAAGAGCAACATTTGGCTACCGGGCCCAGTTTGATCGCTGGCAGCGATTGCAAAGCATGTCATGCTCCTGAAAAGAAATCGGTAGGCCCAAGTTATGTGGATATTTCAAACAAGTACCGCAAAGAAGGACGGGCGGTAGCCACCTTAGTTAATAAAGTGATCAAGGGAGGCAGTGGGGTTTGGGGAGAAACACCCATGGCAGCGCACCCGTCAATTAGCCTCAGTGATGCCCGTAAGATGGTGCAGTACATTTTGTCTTTTGGGGAGGAGGGCAGTGTACAAAGTTTACCGGTAAAAGGGTCCTACACAACTACCAATCACCAAGATAAGGGACTGGAAGGGGTATATATTTTAAAAGCAGTATATACTGATAAAGGAGGGGAAGTAGCCGGGCCCGCTAGCGGGCAACAGCTTTTTGCTTTGCGCAATACGCAAGTGAAAGCAGTGGATTTTGACAGCCAGGAAGGAGTACAGATATTTAAAAACGATGAAGCAGAAGTGGTGCTTTGGTCTGATCCAAGCTTTATTTCTTTTGAAAATATCGACCTTTCCGATATGGGTTCTCTCACCTTGTCCGGATTTGCCATGGGAACACAAGGGGCGTTTATAGAAATACGTCTTGATGGTCCTACAGGGTCCAAGATAGCGGAAACCACCCTTGAATCAACAGGAATTGAATTGCAGCAGGGCAGATTTGCTGTCCAAGCAACTGTACAACTGGAAAAAACAGTGGGGATCCATGACATTTATATAACCGCAAAGAGTAAAACACCAGGGTCTCCTGTAGGCGGATTGTCAACCATAACTTTCAATCCGCGTTAGCACTGGGATTAACTCAAAAACAACATGAAACAGATTGCCGTCATAGGATCAGGAACCATGGGAAACGGTATTGCCCATGTCTTTGCCCAAAATGGATACCAGGTATCTCTGGTGGATATTCAGGTTCAAGCCCTTGAGCAAGCCCTGTCAGTTATTTCAAACAACCTGGACCGGCAGATCAAAAAAAAACTGATCACTGAACATGACAAAGAGGGAACCCTGGCCCGAATCAGTATTACCAGTGATATCTCAGCGGGTGTATCAAATGCGGACTTAGTTGTAGAAGCTGCCACCGAAAACCTCGACCTTAAACTCTCCATATTTCAACAAATGGATGAACATGCACCACCCGCTGGTATATTAGCTTCCAATACTTCGTCCATAAGTATTACCAAAATAGCATCTGCTACCAATCGTCCTTCTCAAGTGATTGGCATGCACTTTATGAACCCGGTCCCGGTAATGAAGCTGGTAGAAGTGATCAGGGGTTATGCTACCAGCGACCAGGTTACGGAACAGGTAATGGAACTTGCTAAAAGACTGCACAAAGTACCGGTAGAAGTAAATGATTATCCGGGGTTTATTTCCAATCGAATTTTAATGCCCATGATAAATGAAGCCATTATTTCCCTGCATGAAGGAGTGGCTGGGGTCGAGGAGATTGACACCGTAATGAAACTGGGCATGGCCCATCCCATGGGACCCCTGCAATTGGCAGATTTTATAGGCCTTGACATTTGTTTATCCATATTACAGGTACTTCAGGATGGATTTGGACAGCCTAAATATGCTCCCTGTCCCCTCTTAGTAAACATGGTCGCCGCCGGGCACCTGGGAGTGAAATCAGGAGAAGGTTTTTACTCTTGGAAAGGCTCCGGTAAAGAATTGGTGGTATCCAGTAAATTCTGTTAATAAAGTGAAGGGCGCGAGTCTGAAGACTAGCGCGATATTTGAAGGGAGACTCCTTCGAAGGGTCACTTGCGCATTTATTATTAACTTTACATAATGGATATTAAGAATCTACTAAAGTTAATGGTGCTTGTTTTAGCAATGGACTTGTCATGTGGCCATGCACTTTGGGCGCAAAAAAGCCATAACCAGCAGGTTGAAGAGCAGATGGAAGTGGCCATTGAGCAAATGAATGATGGCAACTATGAGGACGCCAACTTAACTTTTCGCCGGATACTAAAAATGAAAGCAGTACTGCCTGACGATCTTAGTTATCTGTTTGCTGAAACTCTGTACATGGTACATCAATACCATAACAGCATGAATTTTCTAAACAAATACCTACGTATGGCCGGACCCAACGGCCGCTATTATCCACAGGCCATGGACCTTAAACATTTCCTGGACGATGAATACGAATCAATCCTGGTTTGTAAACTATGTGATAACCGGGGGTATCGCTTGATTTCCTGTGATTTGTGTCATGGAACAGGTGTAATCACCAGCGAATGTTTCTACTGTCATGGTGTTGGGATAAACCGCTGTGAAGTGTGCAGGGGTAACGGCGTTACTACCTCACTCAATGCATTTAGTGAAATTCAATATCACACTTGCCCCAATTGCCAGGGAAAAGGACAAACGCCATGTAAAGTATGTCATGGTGAAAAGGTTCTTAGGGAGAGCTGCCCCGACTGTCACGGCACCCATAAAAAAGCCGGTACAGAAATTTGCGATCATGTTGAACATGAGAGCAGTAGCGTGGGAGCAGTAGAACATGAGAGCAATTGAACAGTAGAGCAAGAGAACAGTAGAGCAAGAGAACAAGTGATCAGTCCTTCAATCATTAGATAATGACCTGATCATCTGATTTAAGTTATCCATAATTTGACCAGCAGTTCCGGGCATGGTCCTTGATACCATAGCCTCATACCCTCCTTCAGTATAGGTATTATCAGTTACCAGGTATCCAGCACTTCCGTTACAATGGGTAACAACAACTGTGTGACTATAGGGCGATTGTTTCTTAATTTTCATACCAATTTCGGTCATTACTTCGCCGGAAATACCCGCAAAAACCACTGCTCCTACCTTTAATACTGATAAATAAATTTCTACCTCATCAGCTGGCTCTAACTCCTGGTTCGGCAAACGATTATCAGTTGGTTTTCTTCCTTTGGCTATGATGGTCCTTTTTGCGGTGGAGATCGATCCTCCGTCATGGGTCTTAATTGATTCCGCAACATTGATGACCTCCATCGCTAATATGTTGCCAATGGCGTCGATATCTGAAAATTGGTCATTTGGCCCATAGATGGGATTAATATCTCCCGATGCACCTATGGTAACTGGAACAAGGACCTCACCACCCATACGTGATTCAACAAACCTTGAAGTAGCCCCAGGCCAGTCTCCGGAGATTTGGTAGTTTTCCCAGCCACCTGTGGTGCCGTGGCAAGGCCAATTTATCAGCACCGCCAATGTATTATTTGACATATCGTCAATCCTGACCACCGATACATCTTTATCACAGGGTCCATCCGGATTTCTTCCCAACCAAATGTTACCGTCAGCAAAAAGTGCCCTGCGATTAATGTTCATATTACACCTCCCGGTACCGGTACCAATCCGAGCAGGGGTCAGGTTGTTGGCAGCCCTTGCTACAACCTCTACCAACCGCTTCTGCATAGAGGCTACATAATCAGTTACATCTGTGTTTTCACTGATTCCATAAGTGTTATTCACGGGTCCGCTGTGGTTATGGGTAGCACTAATCAATACATTTGTGCCTGGAATTCCAGTGGTCTTTTCAATCATATCTGTAGTTTCCTTACAAAATTGGTTAGGAAACCCAATTAGATCCGCTGTAACCAGTACCGCCTGCTGGTTGCCATCATCAAACACCACAGCGGTCGCATACAATGAATCGTGAATTCCTTTAAATACTTGATCTCTGCTACCGTAGCCACTCATGGGTATGGGGGTTTGAGGAGTAATATTGATCTTTGCCACTCCAACCATTAGGGTAGTTTTTTTCTGAGTAATATCTGAAGGCCACTGGGAGTTGGTAAAAGCAGTGAATAACACCGCTAGGATGAAAAGAACTAAACCCGGAGCAAATAATCTATTCATAATACATCACTTAAAGAGGAAGTCTCAATATATGGAAAATTTCAGTGAGGCGCACGAGTCTGAAGACTCGCGCTATATCTATTCAGCTTACAAATTACCTACAAAAACTCTTTAAAGCAGCTTCAGCCTTTTCCACATTCAGGGCTTTGGCCTTGCGGTAATCTTCACAAGCGCTGCGATTTTGTTTAAGATAGGATTTCAGGGCCCCGCGATAAAGATAAGCATCGCCATAGTCTCCGTTTAGGATAATAGCCTGGTTGTATCCCTTCATGGCCTCTTTCTTTTTACCGACTTTGTGATAGGCCCGGGCCCTCAAAAAATACGCCTGGGCATTGCTCTCATGATATTTTACCGCCTGGTCGAAATAATGCCTGGCATTTTCGTAATCCTGTTTGCGGTAATAGTATGTGCCCACACTCAAATTCCCTTGCAAATTTTCTCCGTCCTCTTCCAGTACCGAGACGAAATCTTTAAAAGCCAATTCAAAAAGTTCCAGCTCTTCATATGCCCTACCCCTATTATAGAGGGTTTTCACATTGGTTGGATTTAGCTCCAAATAATCGCTGTATGACCGAATGGCCTGCTCGAAATCCCCTGCCTGATAATATAGGTCACCCTCCTCAGATGCCTGTTCACTACAACCAATAAAAATTATTAGGCCTAAAAAATATAATAACTGCTTCATAGTGATTAAAAAAGGACCATAAAGTTAGTTCATTTTGGTCATTATACAGCTATCTTATTTTCTCGAAGTGCATCGTTCAACGAGGTTTTTCGGTTGGTACTTTCCTTTCTTTGACCAATGATCAACGCACAGGGAACCTGATAGGAACCCGATGGAAATTCTTTGGCATAGGTTCCTGGGATCACTACCGAACGCTCTGGGACAAATCCCCGGTACTCCTTGGGCTCAGGGCCCGTCACATCTATGATCCTGGAACTTGAAGTTAGGGTAACATTAGCCCCAAGTACTGCCTCTTTGGATACATGTACGCCTTCTACCAAGATGCATCGGGACCCAACAAATGCTCCATCTTCAACGATCACCGGAGCAGCCTGCACCGGTTCCAGTACACCTCCTATTCCTACTCCACCACTGAGGTGCACGCCCTTGCCAATTTGTGCACAACTGCCAACGGTGGCCCAGGTATCTATCATGGTACCGCTGTCCACATAGGCCCCAATGTTTACATATGATGGCATCATGATCACTCCCGGAGCCAAATAACTTCCATATCTTGCCAAGCCATGTGGCACCACTCTTACCCCCAGTTTATCATAATCCTTCTTAAGTGGTATTTTATCGTGAAACTCAAAAGGACCGACTGCAATTTTGGACATTTGCTGCGTTGGAAAATAAAGGATCACCGCTTTTTTAACCCATTCATTTACCTGCCAGCCGTTTGCCAATGGTTCGGCCACCCGGATTGCTCCTTTATCGAGGTATTCTACCACTGATTCAATGGCCTCCACGGTCTCCGGTTTTTTCAGCAACTCCCGGTTTTCCCAGGAAGTTTCGATGATTTCCTTTAATTCTATAAATTGAGTTTTCATTGTGTAAGTTATATGTACGAGAAAATTGCAGTGATCGCCTCCATACTCAAGCCGGTAAATGATACCCGGCTATATGAAAAGCTAGGACTTTCAATGCGCGAATCAAATAAATACCAGGTAAATATCATAGGCTTTGGTATAAAAAAACTACCCTCCCATTCGGGCATCCGTTTTCATTCTTTATATCAGGGTCCCCGGCTGGGGCTCGACAGACTGCTGGCCCCCTGGAAATTTCTTCTTAAGCTGCTCAGGCTGCGACCGGACCTGACAGTAGTATGCACTCCAGAATTGCTTCTGCCCGCGGTATTATACAAGATTTTCTTCAGAACTAAACTGTGGTATGATGTTCAGGAAAATTACCGAAGAAATGTTCAATATCAATCCGCCTATCCGAGTGTATGGAAGCTATTCTTCAAATTGGTCATTTGGATGACAGAAATGGGTACACGTCCGTTTATTGATCAATACTTGTTGGCCGAAAAAGGTTATGTTGACGAATTAACTTTTGTAAAGGGTAAGCATATTATTTTAGAAAACAAATATCACAAGCTTGATGTATCCCGCCACACTTCAGCTAATGACAAGGTCCATTTGGTATTTACCGGCACCGTTACCCGAGAGAATGGAATTATAGCGGCCATTTCTTTGGTACAGGCATTGGACTATAAACAATATCCTGTACAGCTTACCATTGTGGGGCAAGTACCAGAAGCTCAGTTACTGCATCAAATCAAGAATCTGATGGACCAGCATGAGCATCTAATAAAATTAGTTGGAGGTGCTGATTTAGTGTCACACCAAGACATTATGCAGTACGCGGCTAACGCCGATTTTGGATTGGTTGCACACCAGCCAAATCCCAGTACCGAAAACTGCATACCAACTAAGATCTATGAATACCTGGGACTTGGCCTCCCTATGCTGATGCAATCCCATGCCCTCTGGGTATCGGTGGCCTCCCCCTATAAGGCCGCCATAATACTGGACTATAATAACTTCCAAACGGAACCCATCTGGAAGCAGATCAAGGAAGGTGGGTTTTATACTAAAAAACCCGGCCCGGAGATCACCTGGGAACAGGAGTTCCTCAAGTTGCTACCGCAACTTGAGAATTGATTACTGCCGATTGACAATTTACAATTTGCCAGGGCTAATTAATTAATTGTTTACTTATAGTAAATTTATTTTTAGATTAATCTAAAATATAGTAGATTTAGAGACGAAAAATAAATTTCATGCTAAGTCTGGTTGAAGAAAATTATCTAAAAGCCATCTATCATCTATCGGATGGAGGACATTCCCAGGTATCCACCAATGCCATTGCGGAGGCCATCCACACCAAGCCAGCTTCCGTAAGCGATATGATCCAGAAACTGGATCGCAAAGGAGTAATCCAATACACCAAATATCAGGGAGTTAAAGTTACCGATGCAGGCAGGGAAGCAGCCTTAAAAGTAATCAGGAAGCATCGTTTATGGGAGGTGTTTCTGGTCAAGAACTTGAATTTTAACTGGGATGAAGTGCATGAAGTGGCTGAACAGCTGGAGCATATTAGATCCCCCTTATTGATAAAAAGACTGGATGCTTTTTTAGGCCACCCAAATGTCGATCCCCATGGGGATCCCATTCCTGATGCCACAGGTGCAATCAATACCAAACCCCAAAAACAGCTACAACATCTTAGTCCAGGAAGTGAAGGGGTAATTCGGGCAGTAAAGGACAGCAGCCCGGAGTTCCTGCAGCACATGGATAAACTTGGCGCCTATCTGGGAGCACAAATTAAGGTGCTGGATAAGGTTGCCTTTGACAATTCCATGCAGGTAACAATAGACCGGTCAACCGCCATATTTATATCCAAAGAGGTGGCCCAAAACATCTTGGTCCAGGAGCATTAATGGTCATGCTCAAGACCTTATCTCTACCCCTCCTACTCCTTTCATCTATACTTATTGGCTGCCAGGGTGAATCTGATGAAAACCCTGGCAATAAAATAAGGATTGTGACGACTACCGGAATGATTGCCGATGCAGTAATTAATATTGCGGGTGACACCCTGGAAGTAGAAGCATTGATGGGTCCGGGTGTAGATCCTCACCTGTATAAGGCCACTCAGGGAGATTTGAAGAAACTTACCAGCGCAGATCTGGTGCTCTATAATGGACTTCTTTTGGAGGGCAAAATGGGAGAGATCCTTGAGAAACTAGGTCGCATCAAACCGGTGATTGCTGTAGGCACTGCAATTGATACCACCCGGTTACTAGGCAGTCCACTATTCCATAATGCCTACGATCCCCATATTTGGTTTGATGTATCCCTTTGGAAACAGGTAGTAAATAAAATAAATAAATCACTACAGGAATTTGATCCTGTCCATGCTGACTATTATGACCGAAATTCCGAAAAATACCTGAAACGTTTGGATTCACTTCATCTGAAGGTAAAAACCCAAATCGCCCGGATTCCACCGGATCAGCGGGTGCTGATTACTGCCCATGATGCATTTGAGTACTTCGGCAGGGCCTACAATATCGAAGTGAGGGGTTTACAAGGACTATCAACACTTACAGAATTCGGCTTAAAGGATATCACGGACCTGGTTAAATACATCATCGAACGCCAAATAAAAGCAGTTTTTATAGAAACTTCCATCTCCGAACGATCGATTCGGGCAGTAGTGGAAGGCTGCAAACAGAGAGGGCATAATGTGCGTATTGGGGGAAGTTTGTACTCTGATGCAATGGGGGGAAAAAACACCCCTGAAGGAACCTATATTGGCATGGTAAACGCCAACGTCCAAACCATAACAAGAGCCTTAAAATGATCCAACAGGTAGAAAACCCGGTAGTAGAATTACACGACATCACCGTCACCTATCACAAAAAACCGGTGCTGTGGGATATTGATCTAACATTACCGGCAGGTACAATTATTGGCATTATTGGCCCAAACGGTGCTGGAAAATCAACCATGATCAAAGCCATAATGAACCTGGTTGAACTCAGCAGCGGCTATGTCAAACTCTTTGATAAGACCTTGGACCAGGTGCGGTCAAGGGTTTCTTATGTACCTCAAAAGGAATCTGTAGATTGGGACTTCCCGGCTTCGGTACTAGACGTAGTGCTCATGGGCCGCTATGGCAAAATGGGGTTGTTTACCCGTCCAAGGAAGGCCGATAAGGAAGTATCCATGGAATGCTTGCGACAAGTTGATATGGACGGATATGCCAACCGTCAGATATCACAATTATCAGGTGGTCAACAACAGCGGGTATTTTTGGCCAGGGCATTGGCACAGGAGGCCGATCTCTACTTTATGGACGAACCATTTTCAGGAGTAGATGCAGCCACTGAAAGGGCCATTATCGAATTGATGAAAACCATGTCAAAGCAAGGAAAAACGGTGGTAGTGGTGCACCACGATCTTCAATCTGCCAGAGAATATTTTGACTGGGCGGTACTACTTAACCTGCGGCTTATTGCCAGTGGTCCGGCCCATGAGGTCATGACCAATGCACTGTTGCAGGAAACCTATGGCGGGAAACTCACCTTGTTGGCCGAAGTGGGCGATCTCCTTACCAAGAAAGAATTTCCCAGCCGCGAAAAAGATTGAGTATGGAACACTTACTGGACTTCCTCTCACTTTCAGATCCCAATGTCCGCTATGTGGTGTTGGGCTCAATACTTTTGGCTGCCAGCGCTGCCATTGTCGGTACCTTTACGCTGCTGAAGAAAAAGGCCCTGGTTGGCGATGCTGTGGCTCACTCAGTTTTGCCAGGGATATGTCTGGCCTTTATACTTACAGGGGTCAAAAACCCCATTTACCTGATTCTGGGAGCTTTTGTCACCGGCTGGATCTCCCTGGTACTTATAGATATTATTACCGCCAGGTCCAAGATAAAAGAAGACACTGCTATTGGTCTTATCCTGTCGGTTTTTTTCGGTATTGGCATATTGATGCTTACGGTTATTCAAAAATCCGGTAATGCCGCCCAAAGTGGCCTGGATCATTTCCTGTTTGGTCAGGCCGCCAGTTTGATTGGTGAAGATTTGATGGTATTTAGTTCCGTTGCTTTGATCCTGATAGCAGGTGTTTGGTTGTTCTTCAAGGAATTTGCACTGATAGCGTTTGATGTCAATTTCGCACATAGCATTGGCTTTCCGGTACGGGCCCTGGAGTTGGTGCTCACCACCCTGACAGTGTTGGCAGTGGTAACAGGCATTCAGGCTATTGGCGTGGTATTGATGGCGGCCATGTTAATCACACCTGCAGCAGCGGCACGTTTTTGGACAGATAAGCTGAAAGTAATGATCTGGCTGGCAGCAGCATTGGGGGCCTTTTCAGGACTGGTAGGCGCCTACATCAGTTATGTGGCGCCCGGCATGCCTACTGGTCCCTGGATTGTTATGGTGATATCTATTATTGCGGTATTAAGTTTCTTTTTAGCACCGAAAAAGGGGATCCTTTTCCGGATGATCACCCAACGAAAATTCCAGACACAGATGCTGGAAGAAAATATCCTGAAATTATTCTATCAGTTGGGTGAGGCAGAGGGTAACTATTTTCAGCCCAGGACCACGGAAGAAATTATCTCCCGCAGGCCATTTCAGCCCTCAACACTCCAACGTGGACTACAGAATCTCAATAAACAAGGCTTCCTGCGGATGTCTTCGAACGGATGGTCTTATACACAGGCAGGAAAAGCCAAGGGTCAGCGGGTTACCAAGCTTCATCGGTTGTGGGAATTATATCTTACTGAATACCTGCGCATTGCGCCGGACCATGTACATGAAGACGCTGAAACCATTGAACATATTATCACGCCTGAGTTGGAACGCCGATTGGAAGAACAATTGAAATACCCAGCACTGGACCCACATCAATCTCAAATCCCCTACCGCAGGTAATAATGGACGCCTTTTGGATCATATTGGCCGGAACATTAGTTGCTATCCCCTGTGGCTTGCTGGGGTGCTACCTTATTTTGCGCAAGATGGCCATGGTGGGCGATGCCATTTCCCATGCAATATTGCCGGGAATAGTGATCGCATTTTTCGTCAGCGGGGCCCGGGAACCCATAAGTATGCTGTTGGGGGCCGGTATTTTGGGTATACTTACCACTTTTCTTATTGAGTTCTTTCATTCGAAAGCCAGGTTGGCCACAGACGCAGCCATTGGCGTGACCTTTACCTGGCTATTTGCTTTGGGGGTGATCCTCATTTCAGTTTTCGCCGGCCAGGTAGACCTGGACCAGGAATGTGTTCTATATGGAGAGATTGCCTATGTACCTATCGACCTGTGGATCACCAGTAGCGGGCAGGTCATGGGGCCCCGGGTGATTTATCTTATGGGCGCTGTTTTTTTGCTGGTCCTGACTTTTATAACAATTGGCTATAAGGAACTTTTTCTCACCACCTTCGATCCAAACTTTGCCGCCGCCACCGGCATTTCCGTGGGACTGTGGCATTATCTTTTGATGGGCGCAGTAAGCTTTACTACCGTGGGCGCTTTCGAATCTGTCGGTGCTATTTTGGTAGTTGCGTTAATAATAGTACCTCCTGCCACCGCCTATTTGTTGACTGAAGATTTTAGAAAGATGTTGTTACTAACTGCCGGTATAGGTGTGGTAGTCTCATTTATGGGATACTATTTAGCAGTATGGCTGGACGGGTCGATCGCCGGGGCCATGTCGGTAGTAGCAGGGTTTTTGTTTGGAATGACATTTTTGTTTTCGCCTCAGAATGGAATTCTTGTGAAAAAGCAGAGAGCAGAGAGCATGGGGATGGGGCTTGGGGCAGAGGGCAGGTGAGCAAGTGGAACAGTAGAATAATAGAATAATAGAGCAATAGAGCAATAGAATAATTGATTAATCGAATAAATTGATTAACGATTTGCGATTTGGTGCTTGAAATTTAGGTGGAACCTGCTATTTGGGATTTGGTGCTTAGGACAAGCGGGTTCCGGGGTCTCATTATTTCCATGTGCCTATTGAAACCGTCATTTCTAATTCATAATAATGCTTGAATTACAGGATCAATATTGCTAGATTATATGATTATCACCTATTAACCAGCAAGAATGTCCAATCGACAATTAGCTGCGATCCTGTTCTCGGACATTGTGGGCTACACCGCTCTGATGGGTCAGGATGAGTCCTCAACTTTGGAGTTGGTGCGCAAAAGCCGTGATATCCAAAAACCGTTGGTAGAGAAACACCAGGGAAAGTGGCTAAAAGAAATGGGCGACGGAGTAATGGCCCAGTTCAAGTCAGCACTTGATGCGGTAAAATGCGGTGCGGAAATTCAAGAGGCTGTCAAACATCAATTGGATGCCCAGTTGCGCATTGGTATCCATCTGGGAGACATCACCCTGGACAACGATGAAGTATACGGCGACGGAGTAAATGTGGCCTCACGCATCGAATCCATTGCGGATCCGGGCAGCGTATACATTTCCGAAGCTGTGCACGGCGCCATCAAAGGTCATGGCGATATTCGGACCCAGTTCATGGGTGAGAAACAGCTTAAAAATGTCCAGGGCACAGTCAGAGTCTATAAAATCCTGGAGGAGGGCGCCCCTACCCCTCTTGCGACCAGGTCATTAAAGAGGTACGCAATCCCGGCAGTGATAATTATCCTATTGTTGGCTTTGGGTATTTGGCAGATGAACCAGAAAGCAGCCGACACCTCCAGGAAGACCATCGCGGTTTTACCACTGAAACTATTGAACCCCGATAGCGCCAATCAATTCCTTATCCAGGGCATTACAGAGGAGTTGATACGAAGCCTGGGCAAAGTGAACATGCTGTCAGTGATTAATCCCAAGTCAACACTTCGTTTTGAGGCGTCACTTGCGCCGGTTAGCGATGCCCGAGCTGAACTAAACCAATCTGACTATTTCCTGACCGGCTCATTTGAAGAAAAGGAGCACTTATTAAAGCTTGATCTGGAACTATTTGATCAACAAGAGCGTGTAGTGTGGGCGAAAAACTACGCCAAGGACATTTCCCTGCTCCCCGAGTTAGCCGGCAATATTGCCGTTGATATTGCGGAATTCATTCAAATTGAGCTTACTCCTCCGGAAACAGCTAGAATTGTAGATATACCACCAGTAGATCCGGAACTATTAAAACTAATGCTTCTGGGGAAGAATCACCTGGCAAAGTTCACTCCGGAGGACATTGCCATAGGTTTGAATTATCTGCAACAAGCAGTAGACAAAAACCCAGCCAGTTCCCGAGCTTGGGCCATGTTAGCTAACGCATTAGTGACCATGGGTCACAGCCCGGCTCCGCCTCCAGGGGTGTGGCAAGAAGCCAGAGCAGCGTCAATCAGGGCTATTCAACTAGATTCCTTGAACGCAGAAGCCTGGTCGGCGCTGGCCACTACAAAAACATATTATCATTGGGATTATGAGGGGGCGCAATATTGCTATGCAAAAGCTAATTCATTAAACCCAAACATAGCAATGAACCATTACCACTATTCCTGGCACCTATACCTGTTTGATAGCCTGGACAAAGCCCTGGAAGAGCACAAACTAGCTTTTGAATTGGATCCATTAGACCCTTTTCAAGCAGCTAGATTGGGGCATATGTACCTGATTAATGGAAAGATAGACAGCGCAGAGATGGAAATTGAACGGTCCCGAAGACTCCGCAAAGATTTTCCCTTGTCGGACCTGATAATGGGCCAGATCCACTGGACCCGGGAACAATACGACTCAGCAGAAATTTCATTTAAAAGGACTGGATTCATTGGAAAATGTTACCTGGCTGCAAACTTTATACGGTCCGGACAAACGGAAAAAGCTTTGGAAGTAATCAATGAGGTGGAAGCCAATATTAATCCCTATTACGCGGTAGGCTTGTCGAAAATATATTCTGGATTGAATAATGCAGATAAATTTTTCGAATATGCAAATTACAGCCCTCCCCATGCTTTCCATCCATGGCTTCGGGTAATTGTAGATAACCCAAATATCATAACCGACCCCAGATTCAAGCAATTAATGGACAAGATGAACCTGCCGATGCCAGATGTAGGGACTAGGGACTAGGGACTAGGGACGAAGGATTTAATTTCTAATTTATCATTTCTAATGATTTCAAATTGTCATTCAGACTACAGACGTACGATTCTATGGCTTTCCTAATACTTTTTAATTGGACTAACCGTTAACTTTGGCAAGGTTATTGGAATTATTTGTTCAAAATCAGTATTTTAACATTATGAAGGGATTATTTTTGAATATGAAGATGTTGGCAGGATTAATTACTGTTTTAGTAATACTCGGGGCATTTACCAACCCGCAACCAAAGCAAACCAAATCCAAAGAAGAATCTAAAATCCAGTGGGTAGCTTTGGATGATTTACAGGAGTTGAACAAAAAAGAACCAAGAAAAGTCTTTATCGATATTTATGCCACCTGGTGCGGTCCCTGCAAACTCATGGACAAGAAGACCTTTGCCGACCCTACTATTGTCGAATATGTGAACGATCACTACTACGCGGTAAAACTGAACGGCGAAGGTAAAAAGCAAGTCAGCATTTTCGGTAAAACCATGACCGAGGCCGAACTGGCTTACTCCTTCCAAATCAGAGGCTACCCCAGCATTGTGTTTATGGATGAAGCCATGCAGCCCTACGAGCCGGTAGCGGGTTATATTCCGGCACAGAATTTCATCAAGATGTTGAAGCAGTTTAACGAAGACTCTTGATATCCCCCTGTTTCCCCCTTTGAAAGGGGGATTTGAGACTGCTATCCATTAAATAGCAGTTCGAATGAAAATTTACTACAATCCGAAACTAAAACAATTTGCGCGCAATCTCCGCAATAACAGTACCCTTGGGGAAGTACTACTATGGCAGCAGTTAAAAGCGAGGAAATTAATGGGATACCAATTTTTGAGACAAAAGCCTATTGGTCAGTTCATAGCCGATTTTTATTGCCCGAAACTCAATTTGGTAATTGAAGTGGATGGCAGTTCCCATTTACTGGCGGATAATCAGAAACGGGATGAAAGGAAGGATAGATACTTAAAGTCAATAGGATTACATATTTTGAGGATTGAAGATTCAGCGGTAAAACATTATATGACAGCTGTTTTGCAAGAGCTTGAGAATTGGATTGAGCAGAACCGCCGCCAATACTCGTGAACAAATTCCCCCTTAGAAGAGGGGTAATACAAGGGGGATGTACTAATTTAGCTCCGCTGTGAGCAAACTTTCCCATACAGACACCATCGTAGCACTGGCCACCCCACCCGGACAGGGAGCCATTGCCATCATACGCCTTTCTGGTCCTGAGGCCCTCTCTATCTGTAATCGGGTGTTCCAACCAAAAGATTTAACCAATGAACCCGGCTATACCATACACTACGGAAATATTCAAGACGGTACAGAAGTGATCGATGAGGTGCTGGTTTCGTTGTTTGTGGCGCCCAAGAGCTATACCAAAGAAAACCTGGTGGAAATAAGCTGTCATGGCTCCAACTTCATCGTGCAACAGATTATTCAATTACTGCTGCGACATGGTGCGCGGCTGGCCCAGGCAGGTGAATTTACCAAAAGGGCCTTTCTCAATGGCCAATTCGACCTGGCCCAGGCGGAGGCAGTGGCAGACCTGATAGCTTCAGGCACCCAAGCCACACACCGCACCGCTCTTAACCAGATGCGTGGAGGATATTCTAAGGAGCTCCAGGAATTACGGGAGTCTTTAATCCATTTCGCCTCCATGATCGAACTGGAGCTGGACTTCAGCGAAGAAGATGTGGAGTTCGCCAGCCGGGAGCAGTTAAAACAACTGGTTGAGCAGATCCAGCAGGTGATCAGCCCGCTGATTGAAAGTTTCCAACTGGGCAATGTCATCAAACAAGGAGTGCCCACGGTGATTGTGGGTAAGCCCAATGCCGGCAAATCTACCTTGTTGAATGCATTATTGAACGAAGAGAAAGCCATCGTATCGGACATCCCCGGCACCACCCGTGATGCTATAGAAGATGTCATCACGCTGGAAGGGGTCAGTTTTCGATTTATAGACACCGCCGGCTTGCGGGAGACTGAAGATGCAATCGAGGCCCTGGGCGTAGCGCGCACGCATGAGAAATTAAAACAAGCTGCCCTGGTCATTTATGTGGTGGACCTGACCGCAACCTATCAGGATGAAATCAATAAAGTGCAGCGGCAGTTGGAGCAGCAGGGTGTACCCTTTATTATGGTAGGCAATAAAATGGACCAGATCAGTGATGATCTTTTGGGGACCCTGAAAACTACGGCAGTGGTGCCGCTGTCTGCGAAAAACAAAACGAATATGGAGGAGCTGAAACAGCGCATATTGGAAGCGGTATCCCTGAAACACGTTAGTGAAGACCAGACCCTGGTGACCAACCTGCGACACTACGAAAGTCTACAGGAAACCCAAAAGGCCCTGGACGATGTGTTAGCTGGCATCGCCAATGGAATCAGTAACGACCTGCTGGCGCTGGACATCAGACAGGCCCTGCATCATTTGGGGGAAATTACCGGGGAGATTACTACGGAGGATCTGCTGGAGAATATTTTCTCAAAATTCTGTATTGGCAAGTAATAAACCCTTGGTGGAGCCAAACGCATGGATGATCGATAAATATTCCATACGAAGTTACTCTAAGGATTATTGGCTAACTTGGTAATACTTTAATCTTTTGATTCAGTATACCGAATATGAGAAAATACCTGGTCATATACGAAAAGTCTGCTGATGGATACAGCGCGTATATTCCAGACCTGCTAGGCTGCACGTCTGCTGGTTCCAGCCGTGAGGAAATTGAAGCTAACATTATTGAGGCCATAACATTACATCTTCAGGTTATGGAGGAGGAGGGACTGCCAATTCCAGAACCTTCATCAGATTCCCAAATGCTGGTGATTACTGGAAGATGAAATATCGTGAAGTTGTCAAGATAATAACGGAAGATGGATGGTATCAAGAACGCCAAAAAGGCAGCCATAGGGCCTTTAAACACCGCACAAAAAAGGGAGTAGTTACTCTTGCGTATCACCGGCTGGGCGATGAAGTACCTAGAGGTACCTTAAATAGTATTCTCAAGCAGGCACAGTTGAAATAACCTATATCAAATTTATATTTGATTGGTACCATCACCATTGGACATTCGTTCCGTACTGCATCATTTAGGAGAGATTTTCCTTCAAAGAAATAATCGACTTAGTTGACTTAGTTACTACCTACACTACTACGATCCCGGTTCCCGCAGGCGTCACAAAGAATACCTCGGACTCTATGCCTGGTGGTGATAGAGGAGCGTCAACTAAGTGGAGGGTAGATCCAAGGGATGCAAAATCAATTTTACCTAGAAATCGTTAACTTAAGGGTGAATAAATCAAATATGATAGGCTCATCTGTTATAAATAACAAAATAATTGATTACCTAATGCCATTCGACCCAGCTAAAATCGGGATTTTTGGCTCCTTCGCCAGAAACGAACAAAATCCCGAGAGCGATCTTGACATATTAGTCCATCTGAATTCTGATATTTCACTTTTGGATCTGGTTCGAATGGAAAGGGAGCTCTCGCAAATTCTTGGTACTAAAGTGGATTTGGTCACGGAAGAATCAATTAAGAAACCCCAAGCTGAAGAAATATATCGAAAAGGATCTTGAGATAATTTTCAGTGACTAAGAATGATCATATATATTTGGAGCATATCCAAAAGAGCTTGATCCAAATCATAAAATATGTTGCTGAAACATCCAAGGAGGAATTCTTGAACAACTCAATGATTCAGGATGCGGTCGTCAGAAATTTAGAAGTAGTTGGTGAAGCCACCAAAAGACTATCAAAAGTATTTAGAGTAAAGCACAGTACGATACCCTGGCAAGACATGGCTGGAATGCGTGACAAGCTTATTCATGACTATATTGATGTTGACCTATCGCTTGTATTTAAAACCGCATTAGAAGATGTTCCAGACTTACTTACTCAAATCGAGCATATCACTGGACAAGCTGAATAATTCTAATAAATGGCTCAAACCCATTGAGATTAACTCAGCTGGCGTTGGATATCAGACAAGCCCTGCATCACCTTGGGGAAATTACTGGAGACATTACTACCGATGATCTGCTGGAAAATATTTTTAGTAAGTTTTGTATTGAAAATAGTTCTTGGTTAAAAGACTGATTATCAGACATATGAATTTTATGATAATGAGAATTTTTCAGCCTTTTTGTACCCCATAGGCTGAGTTAATGATTTTAACTTGTAATAACTTCGTTGATAATATTTCCTAATTATATAATTTAAATCAAATCAATCCTTAACCGCTTGAAAAATATCAACAAAAGCAACTTTTGTGTCATCATCGTCATAATATATTACCACTGCTGGCATGATTATGTTATTTACTTTTAATTCGCCATTGTTAATCACCTTTCTTTTAGGTTGTACACCATATTAAAAAAATGAAATACTTAACTACCATTATCACATTTTACATACTTGTTGGCTGCTCAAAAAAAAATGAGACAAACCAGATTCAACGAATAGACGGCTCGTCAATAACAAGAGTACAATTAGACGACCAAATTAATACCCTTGTTGATACAGCTAATGTAACAGGATTGACGGTTACTATTTTTAACCAAGATACCGTTGCCTATCAAAAAGCATTTGGTTATTCAAATCTTACTAAAAAAGATAGTCTAAATATTGACCACGTATTCTATGGTGCTTCTTTAAGTAAAGCTGTTTTTGGTTATATAATAGCACAACTTGCCAACGAAGGCCTTATTGATCTCGATAAACCTATACAAGAATATTTAGATGTACCTATTCCCAAAATGCAATTTAAAAGAGAATGGAGAGGGTTTAAAAATATTGCAAATGATGATAGGTATAAAAAAATAACGGCTCGAATGTGCTTGTCGCACACTACAGGCTTTCCAAACTGGAGATGGATTAGTAGAGAAGGTGAATTCACACCAGAAGGTAAAATTCAATTTTATTTTGACCCAGGAACCGAATACAGTTATTCTGGTGAAGGAATGAGATTGTTACAAAAAGTTATTGAACAGCATTTAGGTGTAGGGCTGGAACAATTGGCAAGAGAACGCGTCTTTGATCCGTTAAATATGGACATGACCAGTTATGTTTGGCAAGAACGGTTTGAAAACAACTATTGCCATGGACATACAACAGAGCAAAAAATAATAGATAAAGACACAGAAGATGAAGCAGGAGCTGCAGGTTCTATGGAAACTACTCCTGTTGATTACTTAAAATTCTTAACAAGAATAATTGATTTGAGTGCACAAAATTCTGACGTTACCAATCTAATGTTTACGCCCAATATTAAGATTAACTCAAAGAAGCAATTCGGGCCAATGTCCCTTGAAAAAACCAATGCAAATGACAGTATCGGTTTGAATTATGGTCTGGGTTGGGGTATTTTAAAATCGCCTTATGGAAATGGATATTTTAAGGAAGGACATGCAGAAGGCTTCCAACACTATTCAATTCTATTTCCTGAAAAACGTATTGGGATTTTATTGATGTCAAATAGTGATAATGCGGAGAGTATTTTTAAGGAAGTATTGGAATTAGGCATTGGAGACACCTATACACCTTGGTACTGGGAGGACTATATACCTTATGATTTGAAGTAGAAAATACTGTGTACAATCGAGTGGGCGGCCGTGAGCCATAAGCCCACTGGTGCTCCTCTCACACCACCCTGCGTACGTTGTCGTGCAAGGCGGTTCACTAAGCTTGCCTTTACTTGGTTATAGAAAGAGAGGTAACCGTATAAAGCAGACTTTCACAAAAGACCTGGGATATCGGCATAAAGGATACAAACCAATGTCACAGGACTCTCTGTAGTGGAATTTCCTTAAATCAGATGGATCATTACTATTTGAGGGAGTTCATTTACTAGACAGGGTCTCAGGTTGCTTATTCGTCGCTTATATTCAAAGATCATTCCTGCTGAGAAAGTATCCCCTATGTCGAGAATTAAAATGTAATTCCTCCTTTGAGACAATGTGCTTCTAAAAATGTGAGGGATTTTTGGTGAAAACGGAAGTGCGAGTAATCAATGAAGATATTCTTGCGATTTTCACACAGCCTGGTCCCAAAGCATACCTGTAGCTGCCTGTGATCTGATCCTGAGGTCCATACTCGTTTTCTTAATATATTTTTCATAATTTGTTGTACCATGTCCCAATCCCGTCAACTTGCTGCCATCATGTTTACCGACATTGTAGGATATACAAAGTTGATGGGTGAGGACGAACAGGCAGCTTTTGAACTGCTGAAGAAAAATCGAGCTGTACAACGACCCATCATTGAGAAGTTTAACGGTAGATGGATCAAAGAGATCGGAGATGGGGTCTTGGCCAGTTTTGCTACAGTATCTGAGGCGGTTTATTGTGCAAAGGCAATTCAGGAAGCCTGTCTAAAGGAGAATGATCTCAAGCTGAGAATCGGCATTCATGAGGGTGAGGTTGTTTTTGAAGATAATGATGTATTTGGGGATGGTGTAAATATTGCCTCACGTCTGGAGCCTTTGGCTCCTGTTGGTGGAATTTTAGTGTCAGAATCTGTTCATAAGAATCTGCTTAACAAGAAAGATATTCAGTCCAATTTTGTTGGTGAAAAACATCTAAAGAATGTTAAAGAGTCAGTGAGGGTGTATCAGGTGCAGGTGGAGGGTTTGAACCCCACGCTGGAGGATACTCCCAATAATCCCATCCAAAGCTCTATTAAACTAATAAGATCGAGAAAAATGGCCTTCGCTGTGGTGGGAGTAATTGTGATCTTGCTTTTGACATATGTCTTATACACAAACCAAATAAAGACGCTGATAGTTAATGAACCTCAGATTGAGACTATCGACAAATCGATTGCCGTACTGCCGTTTAAAAATTGGAGTAGTGATCCGGATATGGAACCCTTTTGCAATGGCATGACAGATGCAGTTATATCTAGACTAACAAAGATAGGCTCAATAGCCAAAGTTATCTCCCAGTCATCCATGCTCAAGTATAAAGAAACCAATAAAAGTATACCGGAAATTGCCAATGAATTAGGTGTTACACATATATTGGACGGAAGTTTTCAAATTTCGGGGAATCGGGTAAAAGTTAGCCTCAAGTTAATTGACGGGCCATCTGATAACCATATATGGTCTGAAAACTACCTGGGAGAATGGGATAGTGATGATATTTTTAAAATTCAATCTGAAGTAGCAGAAAATGTAGCTGAAAATATGGAATTAGAAATTACTGCATCCGAAATTGAGTCTATACAAAAAATTCCTACCACAAATCTTGAAGCCTATCGGATTTACCAACAGGGTCAATATTTTGTATTTAAGGCCAGCCAAGCTAGTATCGACACCGCTATTATTCTGTATAAAAAGGCAATTTCACTAGATCCTGAATTTGCTCTTGCTTATGCTGCCCTATCAAGAACCTATATCCTTAACATCCAGCAAGATCCTAATCCAAAATTGGATGAAAAGTCCTATGCTGCTTTTCAACAAGCCCTTACCATTGATCCCAATTTAGCCGAAGGATATGTAGCCAAGGCTAATTGGCACTGGACAGCTAATAATAAATTCGATCATGAAAATACCATTCTTGCAGTACAAAAGGCCATTGAACTTAAACCCGGAATAAGCAATGCGTATGAAATACTTGCACTTGCACAATTTCATGTTGGTTTATATGAGCAAGCACTGCATAATATTAGAAAAGGCCTTGAAATAGAGCCAACTAATCAGAGCATAAGGCATATACAAGCTGCAATACACCTATTCCAGGGTAAATATGCTGAAGCCTTAAATAAGTTCAAAACAGTTGAGGATTATGTTCACCATTTAAACCTGAGAATTACCTTTATGGTACAATCATTATTCTATCTCGCCGATATGGTTGCAGCTGAAGAAATGATTAATAATGGCCTTATTAAATTCCCTAATGAAGCACAATTAAATAGTTGCTATGCAATTATCCTTGCAAGTCAAGGACGTTATGATGAAGCTAAAGTAAAAATGTCATTAGCCCTTGAAAATGAAAAACCCGACCGTGAAATCCATCATTTATATCACAACTTAGCTGGTGCTTCAGCTTTGATGGGAGAGGATGAGGAGGCAGTCAAATGGCTTATTAAAGCCGCAGAAATAGGTTTGCCTAATTATCCTTTATTTAATAGAGATCCTAATCTAGCTAGTTTAAAGGGTAATCCAGATTTTGAGTCTTTTATGGTGGAGATGAAAAAGGAGTGGGAGTATTATAAGTCATTGTAGGCTCGCATCCGGAGACACCACTGTAACAAATTTGCTCCACCATGCCCAACTGGTGCGCACCAAAGATTCATTACAAACAGACAGGCCCTTCATCATTTGGGGGAAATTACCGGGGAGATTACCACGGAGGACTTGCTGGAGAATATATTTAGTAAGCTCTGTATTGGCAATTAGTCGGAAGTTAAATAGCTGACATTCAAAAATTTATACTTTTAATAGTACTTGTTTTCCAGTACTTTTACTACTTTCCTGCCTAGTATTTACTGAAAGCTGTCGCTAACTTCGAATTTACCAGCCAGTATCTTTTTCAGACCATATAATTTATAATTGTGTTCCAAAGGCGAACGTATTACCTCATTTTGCATATAATCTATAATTTGAAAAACCGACGCTATGAAATCTCCTAAAATAAAATTGGTATTTGTCTTGAGCATATTCTTGCTGTCCATGACAAACGGTTTTGCACAATCCTATCAGTATGAGCTGACGTGGCCACAACCAGCAACCCATTATTTTGAAGTTAAGCTTACTACACAGCCTGATCCAGGCGAATCAACCATATTCCAGTTACCGAGATGGAGGCCTGGACGATACGAATTGATGAACTATGCAGCAGGTATTACTTCATTCTATGTAGAGAACGAAGACGGTGAGGCGCTTAAATGGATGAAGGTTGCACCGAGTGATTGGAAGGTAGAAAATCCCCAGGATGGAAATATTCTCATATCGTACAAATTTTATGCAAATGTGATGGATGCAGGCTCCAGTGTCCTCAACGAAGAACAGGCCTACATCAATGGGATCAATTTATTCATGCACGTCCGGGATCGTTATAGGTCACCCTGTGAGTTACGAGTCCCAGATCTTCCGAGCAGCTGGAAAGTGGCAAGTGCCCTTGAGTTTGATGAGAATGAAAAAGTATTTCGTGCTTCTGATTACCACGAACTGGTGGATTCTCCAACCATTCTATCCCCAACCTTGAAAACACTCCAGTTCGAAGAGAACAATGTGAGATATTACATTCATTATCAGGGAAATTTTGGAACCGGTGAACAAGGAGAAAACCGAATTGTTGAGAATACAAGAGCAATTGTGAAGGAGCAATCTGCACTCTTTAATGGGGTACCTTTTGATGAGTACCACTTCATCTTTGAGTTCGTACCCGAAATGATAGGACATGCGGTAGAACATTCGAATTCATCTTGCTATGTTTTGGGTGAAGCTTTTGTTCAAAACGCCACTCGTTTTAATTTGCTGTATATGGTTATTAGTCATGAATTCTTTCATTTATGGAATGTCAAAAGGATCAGACCCGCAGCCCTGTGGCCTTACAACTATCAATCGGAGCCATTTACAGGCCTTCATTGGTTTACCGAAGGAGTAACCAGCTACTACGCAGATCTTATTTTGGTACGTACCGGGATCACATCGGGAGAGAACTACTATCAATCGCTGGCTCGGATTGTAAACCAAATGGAAAACAGCTATGCAAAGAAGTCGATTTCACCGCACCAGTCAAGCATCGACTCTTGGTTACAAGGATCAAATTACGTGCATCCAGACCTGGGCATTTCATATTACTCTCTCGGGCATCGGCTGGGCATTTTATTGGATCTTACAATCAGAGCAAGAACACAGGGTGATAAAGGACTTGATGATGTATTCAAACTTCTCTACAATAAATACTATAAAGAGGGAATAGGTGTTCCTGAAGATGGGATACTGAAAGCCTGCGAAGAAATATGCGACACCTCCTTTGCAAATTTGTTTGAATCGTATGTATCCGGTACTGATCGGATTGATTATAAGACTTTGTTTGGAACCGCTGGTTTAAGTTTTGAGAAAAAACTTGATTCGAGTGCCGGACTTGAAAACGTTGGTGTAATAGGTTCAAATGTTACCAGTGATACAGTTACTGTTGGTCGTATTGTACCCGGTTCCGATGCTATGCTTTCGGGCTTGAAAGAAGGTATGATGATCATAGGTGTTAACGGGAAACTTCTTCAAAAGAAAAGTTTGAACTCTTATTTCAATGACCTGGATGTTTCTTCTAAGTTAAATTTTTCCGTCGTTGATCATGGTGAAATTGCTTTAACATGGTCAGGGCATTATAACAAATTCATATATTCCATTATGGAAGATCCTGACGCGACGGATTTACAACTAAAAACAAGAGATAACTGGTTGAAATCCAGTCAATCTCAATAAAATATTTTAAAAGAACCTTTTGACGTTTTTTATTTTCTTCTACATTACTGATCCGTTTCTTCGAGGTATTTAATGATTGATCCAAGGCAGATTTCCGGATTGGATTGATACTCCTGAAGCATGCCGTGAACACTCTTGTCTCAGACAACGGCGATGGTTTCCACCATGGCGTCCCTGGCCCCGGATCTCAGGGTTTCTGCAGCGGTGCTGGACCAAAACATCTTTGCCGAAGTTGTTCGTGATGGAGGAAGAACCAGCAGGGGCATGCCTGCCTACAAACGATATAGTGATGAGGAATTGCTGGCATTAAGGCATTATATAAGACAACAAGCAGAACTATCTGCAGCCATCATTGGCAAATAGTCCTTTGAACTGAAGCAATTCACGGACCTGTTCCGGTACATTCTAGTCCGCTTGAGAATATGTTTGGTCTCTTGTTGAGCTGTTGAAAGTGAGTTGCGGGTGCTAAAATCTTCCACTTTTCTGGCATTCTTTTTATCGAATCTCATCTATTTTCCAGATACAACATTTGTACAAAGATTTGACCCATTTGTGGCAATCAGATCAAAGACTTATAAATACTTTGAGGCTCTAAGTAATTCGAACCTAATTAAATACTTAGCCATGAAATATTTACAGTTTCTGCTATTCGTTCTGATCTCCTCATCCTGTTCAGCTGTTTTATATTCTCCAACAACACAAAATGTTCCTTTATTCAAGGAGAAAGGAGAAGTTAACATTGGGGCCGGCATTATAGGTACTCCTGATGAAAACGGTTTTGACATAAAAACCGCAGTGGCCGTTGATAGCAGCCTGGCGGTGGCTTTTAGTTATAATTCGTTTAAAGGTGGTAGTAAGAGTTCAACTGATAGGTGGGATAGTCGGGCGAAATACCTGGAGGCTGCCATTGGCAAATTTGGTTCCGCTAAGCAAGGACCTTGGGTCTACGAAGCGTTCCTGGGGCTAGGATACGCCTCAATCAAGCATGAAAAATCTAACCAGAGTCTTCGTGGGCCCAAGGACGAGATCAGAACCAAATTTATTAAACCATATATTCAACCATCATTTGGCATAAGAAGCAAGTTTATTGATTTTGCTGTGACTCCACGAATAGCGATGGTTAGTTACCTTTCCGACCGGGTAAATATCGCAGATAAAGAACAGGCTGCCTCTGCCAATGAATTTTTCGATAATAAAAAAACCAGCATAGTGTTTGAACCGGGAGCAACCCTAAGGTTGGGGGTAAGGAACTTTAAACTTCAGTTTCAGTATGTCTACACCTCTTTCTCTTATAATTCCTCTAGCAGTCTGACCTATTACGATCATATCGTGTCAGTAGGGATTAATTTTTACCCGAAATGAAGTATCAATTAATCACAATTTAGCATCAATGTGGTGTCTTGATATAGACAGTCAGTAAAAGTAAACTCCATATTAACCTTATTTATTACCTACACTGACTAGCGCTTTATTAAATTATGGCAATTAGAAAGAGTTGTTCTTCCCTAGAATCCGTCTCTTTGGCAAACTCTAGCACTAAATGGAGGGTAAAAGATTTAAGTGTTGTTTAAGCTTAAAAAGACTATTAAATTAGTTGTAGGGATTAAAATAATGAGACTTGAAAAATATTTTAGTTACAATCGACTTCAATAAAAACGAAGAACCACTACTTGATAAGGCACTTGAATTGGCTAAGGCATTCAATTCAAAGCTCTGGGTGATGCATATCGCAGCTCCTGATCCTGATTTCGTTGGTTATGAAGTTGGACCTCAATACATAAGAGATAGCAGAGCAGCAGAACTTAAAAAAGAACACAAGCTACTTCAAGATTTTACCATTAAGCTTAAGCAAAAAGGAGTTGACTCCGAAGGTTTACTTATACAAGGAGCAACAATTGAAATGGTAATAGTGGAATCTAAGAAGTTAGATGTTGACCTAATTATTACTGGGCATCATGAACACAGTTTTCTTTACAAAGCGTTTGTTGGAAGTGTTTCTGCGGGAATCTTAAAAAAATCAAAAATACCAGTACTTTTAGTTCCCCTGGACTAAGGAATTACCGGAGGGGTTACAACCGATGAATTATTAGAGAACCTAACTAAAGGCCGGCAAACAAGTATATTTAGTAAGTTCTGTATTGGAAAGTAATCTAGAGCCTTAACAATTTATACAACCGGGAATTAAGGAATAATTGCTATTTCCCCCTTTCATGCTTTTCAATATCCCGATATATTCTAATTCTTTCAAGTACCTCATCTTCCTTAACCTGCTCAACGGTTTCATCCAACAGATTCTTAATGGCCTTAATCTGAGTAGTCATTTCAAGTGCCGTCGTCTCTAATATGCGTCCCTATTTATTTGATTTAGATTCAAATAATACAAACATGTCCCTCCGTGGTACATATAGAATATTAATGTACCATAAAATAACATATAAGGACATCAAGATCGAACGGAGTCTATTTTATCGTTGGAAGTATCAATGAGAATTGGTGTTTTCATATCCAACTTGGGTATCAAAGAGTTATCTACAAACGCTTGCTGTAGCTCCATTGTCGTTTTGGAAGATTTATCATGACTCCATCCAGGTGGGAAAAATATATATTTAAATTTATCCTTCCAGGAAGATGTCTTTTGAACATCTTTCCAAATACTCGAAAATTCATGTGTATTTAACAGTATAGGGTTATAAGTCTTGGGGTCTTTTAGAATACCATACTTTGGCTTTACATCAGAAATAATGCTCTGATACGTGCCAAATAGTTTGTCCCAAATTATTAAAATACCACCGTGGTTTTTATCAAGATATTCAACGTTGCTAGAATGATGAATTCGATGTACAAAAGGGGTATTAAATATTTTTCCGTACCAACCAAGGGAAGGTATCAATTGAGTGTGCAAGAAAAATTGATAAATTCCATTTATAACTAAACATGTTGCGATCATGATGGGCTCAAAGCCAACAATGGGCAACCATAACCAGAAAATTGGCTTATAAAGTGTAACAAACCATCCATTGCGAATACCAATAGAAAGGTTAAAGGACTTTGCCGAATGGTGAGGCACATGAGCTGCCCATAACAGTCTGATGGAATGACTAAAACGATGGTGCCAATAAAAATTGAAATCATCCGCAAGTATGGCAAAAATCCAAACGAACCATGCCCATCCAATAGATTCATATCCAAAATATTCCAAACGTGCTTCTTTGAAAAAATTAAAAACAAATATAAAAACACCCAAAGCAAACGCCTTAGAAAAAAATGCTATAGCCGAAGCTACAATGGCAATAGCGAACCCAGAAAAAGATTCTTTGAGATCGAACAAGTGTCGTGCGAGAATATATTCAAGAATCATCAGCATGACAAAAATTGGATAGATATATGTTAATACTAAATCAATGTCTAATTCCATTAATACTTACTTTGAGAACCGTTTGAAGCCAATACAATACTGATGGCAATCTACTAAATGTTTTCATATGGCACGGACCTAGTGGGATATGTAAACGCTAGTTAGTGTATAGTTTAATTTACCTTCGTTTTTTCACGTAAAACTAATAAATTAACCTTATGAATGTTCGGTTCAAGACGAAGGCCCTCAAAATAATCCTCTTAGTTACTAACTACAGTACTACGATCCTGGTACCGGAATGCGTCACAAAGAATGGTCACCATCCAATTTCGAACTACTCTTTGGTACTACCTCAAAAATGAAAGAACCATGGGCATACTTGCACTATTAATCGGGTTTCTTTCCATTGCATCACTAATCATTAGTCTAACAATTTGATTATAATGGATACCACAAAACACAAAAAAAGTTTGATAAAATGGAATCACAAAATTCACATATATCTCGGATTGTACCTGCTCTTTTTTATATGGCTATTTGGATTTAGCGGGCTACTGCTGAACCATCACTGGGAGTTTGCCAACTTTTGGGAGAACCGAAAAGAAATCAAATATCATAAAACTATTCAAATAAGCAGAGAAAGGGAACAATTCCCACTTGTACATGAAATCAAAGGTAAACTAAATCTGGATGGCAGCGTTATTAATCCAAGATTTTCAAACGATTCTATCCTTTTGAATTTTATTATAGCAAAACCTGGAATACGTTATAATGTTCAGGCTAATTTGAATGATGGAAAGATAATGATCACCGAAGCAAAATTTAATTTATGGGGAATAATGAGAGCATTACATACATTACGAAACCCAACTTTAAAAGAGCAGAATGAACGATATCGAACGGTAATAGCTTCCATTTGGAGCATTTCTATAGATATGGTATCGGTGGGTCTTATGGTAATTTGCCTGGGGGGCTGGTACATATATCTGCAAGTTTCCAGGAAAAGATTTTATCTCGGACTTATTTCAATAACAAGTGGCTTTATCTTGTGTATCTATTTTTTGTTTTTATAAATGAAAATATTAATAGATAGTATTACTTTCTGTAGCAGTAGTGCTAATCATATTCATAAGATCGCTCTATCTTCTGCATCCCATCGCCATCTAACAATCTGATTTTTTTTACCCAATTGCCTTTGTTATCGTAAGTATAATCATAGGAAATGGTTTGTATCACTTCCTCCGAGCCAATCATTTGTACTTCCTCTATGAGATTTCCCTGATCGTCGTATTCAAAAGTTATTTTATTGTCATAGTCACCTTCCCCGCGGTATCTTAGTTCTTGGATTTTATTTCCGCTTTCATCATATGTGTAAACAAATCTCTCGTAGATCACTCCGTCCGCTCCCGCATGACCTTCTTTAATCCGATTGCCCTCTTCATCATATTGGAATATCCACTTATCATTGAGTTGACTGTTGAAATAGCCATTTTTCTCTATATGATTTCCCGCTTCATAGACATTTACTGTTTCGTAATCAATCGTCCCATCGGGTAACTTTCTGATCTCTTTGGTCATATTACCCTCTTGATCATACTCGTATTGATAAATGATCACGGGATCACCCTCCCGATACCGGGTATGGTCAATTTTTCTACCCTTATTATCATACTCCCAGGTTTTTCTATCTCTGATGGTTTTTTCCTCGCCAACGATCATTTCCTTATAGCTTTCAATTACATTTCCCTTTTTGTCATAATTCCGGACTATTAAATTTCCGAATACGGAGCCATCCGGGGTATATCCTGTAATTCCTATTAACTGGTTGTTTTTGTCGTAGGTATAATCCATTTTTCCAGCTGGTTCACCACTTTCCAGACGTTCAATTTCATCTATATATCCCTCTTTATTGAATGAGATAATTTCCGATCGATAAGGATTTGGTTCCCAGGCATCACCTTCCTCCAAAGGCTTGTGTTTTGATTCTTTTAGTGAGGTTACTTTTCCTTCAATTTCCATGCGCTCGAGGTCAATATTTTCTAATTCCTGAGCAAAAAAAGAATGGCAGGAAAGGATTACGCAAAAAGTCGTTAAGGCAATTTTAGTGTTCATGGCTTATAATCTTTATTATTATCCAATTAAAATAATAATAAAACAACAACCAAAGGTTGCAATCGGTATTTATGGAAAATGTAGGCGCTATGTACATGGCTACCCGATGGTTAACTTAGTGGATAAGCAAGCAGGATTTTAAATCAACCTGAATAAGTATTGTTCAAAATTCCGCCATAATTTGTTATATTGGGTATAAACTATAACAACTGTAATCATGAGAACAGTTATTCAATTAACCACTGTTTTTTCCTTACTTTTTTTTGTTGCCTCTTGCTCTTGCGATAGATACAATGAAGCAAAAAATGCTGTCAACCTGGTTAAGAATTTAGCTAAAAACGCTGAAAACATTCAAGAATCCATGGAGGATGCCAATAACCGAATGGAGGAAAGAAAGAAACGAGGAGATACTATAGCTATTCACTATGAGCAATTGGCTGAATACTTACCCGAATCTTTTGCCGGTTATGAAAAAGATGGCGATATGGAAGGAGGGACTACCACAACTCCTGGATTTGGTTCCTATTCAAATGTAGGCCAAGGGTATCTCAATGCGGATGGGGATAAAGTAGAAATTAACATTGTGGATTACAACACAGCTTTTGCTATGTATTCTACCATTATGGCTGCTTATGCCTCCGGATTTGAAATTGACAACACCAATGAGCAAATAAAAGGTTTTGAGCACTCAGATGAGGTAAAGGGCTGGACGGTATTACAAAAAAAAGATCATTCAGCAGAAGCCTATGCTGGTGTCAGTGATCGATTCCATATTACTGTACAAGCTGATAATCAAGAAAGTATCGATTTCGTGATGGATGTTATCACCAAAGAAATACCTGTAGACCGGCTCGCAAAGCAATAGAGCCAGTTTTGAGACCAAACCGTTATGATTACTAAAAATGCATTTATTCAAATAGCTATCGCGCTAATAGTCCTTGTTTCTGGCATCCCTTTCGGATGTACCTCCTCAGGAGCGAGTTCAACTTCCAAACAGAGGCCAGAACGAGCCTACACCAGTTTAATAGATATGCTGCGTGAACAACCGCAACTCACCATAACCGGGTCGGGAAGCAATGCAACCATTCGCATCCGGGGTAATAAATCTTTGCTAGGTGACAACGAGCCACTATTTGTAGTTGACGGCACTCCGGTCGGTACATATAATAGTATATCCTCTTCTATCGACGTTAACAGCGTTGAATCCATCAGGATACTTTCTGGTGCTCAGACCAGTATTTATGGTGCCAGAGGAGCCAATGGGGTGGTGCTCATTAAAATGAAGTAGCCTGATAGACTCGCTTGAGGGGCTGTGGTTATTTTGATGGTAGCAGTTCTTTCGGTGGTACACGAAAAAACATAACCAACTTACACCCATGAAACATTCTTCAAAAAATTCACGAAGGGATTTCCTTAAGCATTCACTTCCCGGAGGAGTTATTTTAGCAGCCACTCCGGTTTTGGGCTTCGCATCACCTAATGCGGTGAACCATGGTACCGGCACCACATCTCTTATCGATAAACCGGTACCTCGCTTACCCTGTTCCATTCTCCTGACTTCAGGCTTAGATGAAAAATATGAAAAAAAAATCTTGCAATTGTCTCCCCAAATTAAATTGTTGAAAGATTTAGATGGACAGAATTATAAAGATGCGCTAAAAAAGGTAGACGTTCACCTTGGTCAAATCAGGGCTGAAGATTATGCCTTAACTGAGAATCTAAGCTGGGTACAAAGTGGTTCAGCCGGAGTCGAACATCAACTCTACCCGGAATTTATGGCCTCTGATGTAGTGCTTACCAATGCCAAAGGTTGCTATGCCCCCTCAATCGCCGAACACGTAATTGGGCTGCTGTTTTCACTGACCCGGAAAATTGGCGGTCAGATCAGAAACATGCGCCAACACCAGTGGGGTGGATCCGGGGAACAGATCGAGATGAAAAATTTGACTATGGGGATTGTGGGGTTCGGGGGCATTGGCCGGCAGGTGGCGCGTCGTGCCAAAGCCATGGATATGCGGGTAGTGGCCGCTGATATTCAGGGTTTTTACAAAGAACAGATCGGGGATGTATGCGATGAGTTGTATTATGTCTATGACGGGGGATTGAACAAGTTGCTGGAGCAGTCGGACGTAGTGGTATGTGCAACCCCGCATACCCCGTTAAGCGAAGGAATGTTTGGGGAAGCACAATTCAAGCAAATGAGAAAAGGTGCTTATTTTATCAATGTGTCACGGGGAAAACTGGTGAAAACAGATGCTTTACAGGCGGCGCTGGCTTCCGGGCATATTGCCGGCGCCGGACTGGATGTGACCGATCCGGAACCCCTGACATCCGACCATCCGCTGTGGGACTTTGATAATGTCACCATCACCTCCCACATTTCCGGGCGGTCGCAGCATTCGTGGGACAGGTTGCAAACGGTATTTGTGGAAAATGTCTGGCGCTATGTGCATGGACACGCGATGGTGAATTTGGTGGATAAACAAGTGGGATTTTAAACCAACTTGTATTTGCCGCCCCGCCCTGCATCACCTGGGAGTGATCACAGATGATACAAAGTGATATATATCACTTTGAGATTAGTATTTTTTTTCTAAATTGTACTTAATCAAACAATACGATAATGGAAACAACAAACAACACTTCCTGGAGGATTAAAGCACACAACTTAGAAACCTGCAACTGCAACCACGGGTGTGGCTGTCAATTCGCTGGGTTCCCTGATCATGGAAGCTGTGAGGCAATACTTGGTTATGAGACCATTGAGGGATATTATGGTGACGTGGACCTCGAAGGAGTCAAATTCGTGCTCGCGGCAAAGTGGCCGAAAGCTATTCATGAAGGCAATGGCAAAGCCATTTTATTTGTCGATGAAGCTTCCAGTGCTGCCCAGACTGAAGCAATAGTAAAGATCATTACCGGTCAGGAAGGTGGCATGCCTTGGGAGGCCCTCGCGGGTACCTTAACGGAATTTGAAGGCCCGGTACTAAAGCCCATTGAGCTCACAGTAGATGGTAATAGGTCCAGATTCCGAATTTCAGAGACCCTCGAAGTGAATATGACACCCCTTATGAACCCGGTCTCAGGAGAAGAACAGGACGTCCATATTGTATATCCAAAAGGAGGGTTCATTTGGAATGACGGAGCCGTTTGCACCACAGAAACTATGCGCATCGATTATGGAGGGTTAGACTTTGCGTATCCGGGCAAATTTTCTACCCTGGCCGTGGTAGATTGGACCAATCAGAATTAATAGCCAACTGGATCGTTTAGCCTCAAAATCATCACCATGACAGCCCTTGAGAGAGCGGTAACCAAGGACCGCGTCATTGTGATAACTAGCTTGGTGGTTTTAGCGGCTGCAGCATGGGCGTATACTGGATACCTTGCCTGGAAAATGGAAGGTATGGACATGGGTCCGGAGATGGCCATGCCGCAGATGCAAACCTGGACCTTGGTAGATCTGTTGCTGCTATTTGTAATGTGGACAGTGATGATGGTGGCCATGATGGTCCCTTCAGCGGCGCCCATGGTGTTGATGTTCGCCAATGTTCAAAGACAACGCCAAAAGCAACAACGCCCTTTTGTGTCGACAGGTGTCTTCCTTTTAGGTTACTTAATTATTTGGACCGCTTTTAGTCTCATCGCCACTTTGGCCCAGTGGGGGCTACATTCCGCCGCTCTGCTTTCACCGATGATGATCAGCACCAGCTCTTTGTTTGGTGGTGTACTGCTGATGGCGGCAGGGATCTTTCAATGGACCCCGCTCAAGCACACCTGTTTAAAACATTGCCGTTCTCCTCTTGGATTTATTACCACTGATTGGCGGGATGGAACATGGGGTGCCCTCATCATGGGTTTGAAGCACGGAAGTTATTGCACCGGCTGCTGCTGGGCGCTAATGGCCCTGCTGTTTGTGGCCGGAGTGATGAACTTGTTTTGGGTGGCCATCATTGCCGTATTTGTACTAATTGAGAAGATCGTACCAAACGGCCACTGGGTCAGCAAAGCTAGCGGTCTTCTGCTTATAGCATGGGGGATTTGGATGATTCTGTAGGTACCGTAATACTGGGCCCCGCTACATCAATCCAAGCACCTCACTCAAAGAGGGCGCTACCATGATTTTACCCTCAATATCAACCACAGGATAATTAATTCGTCCCCTAATTCTGGCCGCTTGTACCTTGTGGTACAATTCATTGTTCATGGCATCATCAAATTCCACATCTCTAAAATCATAGGTAAGCCCCATAGAATCCAACTGCGCTTTAAAATCAACACAATGATCACAATTGTTACTGCCGTAGACGATAATCTCCTTAGTTTGTTTAATAAAGGATTTATTGGTATCAGCGTTCTGACAAGCCCAAAATAGTATTAAACTAAAACATACTAGTTTTACCTTTTTCATTTTGCATTGATTGTTTTATTTAACATTTTAACAAATATGAAAAACATACCGCTTTCTATTATCATGTTACTTTCTGTTTTTCTTTTGACCATTAGTTGTCAGACCGATCCGACAAATGATGAAATTAGTGGGGAAACAGATGAGGAAGATCGCAATATGGGCGGCCTTGGATTACCCCGGGGCCTATTGGTTACCTCGGAAGATGTAGCACCAGGATTTGTGCTGACGATTTATAATAACGACATTCCAGGAGGACCTGACAGCATGAATTATTCGGCTATATATGAGATAACGCCCCCGGTCGATGCTCAAGGAAATTACATCATACCGACTGAGCAACTCTAATTAATCCTAAATAATGAAACCCTATTTTTATTAATAGGAGGCTATTCAAAAATGGTTATCAAACAAGTTTACATCCACCGTCTAGCTTCAGATCTCAACAAAAAATGTAACCAAGTGGATAAACGCACTGATATCCAGAGTCTTAATTTTCGTTATTAAATTTAGTATTGTTTCTTCAAATGGTTAAATTGAGTCCGAAATTTTAAAATGCTGAGGTTTTAATGAAATGAGCAAACTTTTGTTTCAATCAGATTCAACTATAGAAACCGATTCTTCCCAGAATGGGATTTTAAATTCCATTAACTCAACCGGCAGATGTTTAATTCAATATTCTGTTGGCAATGGCAAGAATCGAACTTTAAACTCCATTTTGGTCAAGGCCTTGGAAAAGCACAAGAAAACAATGGTGGTGTGTGAAAAGACCACTGAGCTTGATGTGATACACAATATATTAAAAGATGCAGGCTTCGGAGATCAGTGTCTATTAATTAATGATGTTGCGTTAGATGGTGAAACGGCATTGAATTCTGTCAGTGGTCACATAGATCTAGAAGATCATACTTTTGAATTTGATTCAGGAGAGTTAAATGGGTTATTGGCGATTGTCCAAAAGGGGCAAAAGTTATTCGACAAGTATAAACCCTATGAAGAGTTAGCATTTATTAATCCAAATAATATAACAAGAGATAATCCTAAATTAATTGATAAGTGCATCAATGATGATTTCCAACACTATACACAGGAAATTAAGGATCTCAAGACCTTGGAAAAAAAATTCAAGATCCAATATCTCAAAATAAGAAAAGAACAGCTTGACAAACAAATAACTACCAGAGAAGAAATTCACCAGGCGATAAAACAAGTCATTAGGGCTAACAGGCATTCCCCGGATTTCCTGAATGAAAAGAAAACCAATGGGTTTTTGTATAAGATACTAAGTGTTTTTTCAGGCAACAGGAAAAAAATACAAAAAGACCACCAATTATTAAGAACCCTTTTCGCCAAGCTTGAAAATCACATCAATACTAGTAAGGACCTGCCCAAATTCGAGTTTGGTACATCAATAGAAAGCAATTGTTGGAGGCTGATTGATCTTAAAGAATCGGTAGAAAAACTCAAATTGTCATTCAACAAGACCATCTCTGCTGAATACCAAAAATTGAACCTATTTGATCTTAATATTGAGGAATATCATACCAGAACACTAGGTTCAATTAAGAAAAAGAGTATACAATTGGCGGAAAGGATCAACACTGATAAATGGCTCAAGTTGAAAGTGAATGTTACCAGATTTGATGTATTAATAACGGATATTGAAAGAATAATTAAAATCAAGAATGATTTTTTTGCCCACAAAAAGGATCTTTTTAGCACGGAAATCCGCTGGTTCCAATTCTACAATGGCCTCTCAAATGCAAACCGCAGCTTAATTGATAAATTAAAGATTTTAACAGATTGGAGAAAAGCCTTTCTCTTTTGTTACTTAAACCAACTTCTTACAAAATTAACCGGTACTCAGCAGCCATCTAATGATGATGCATCGGGTAAATTGAGGGAATCTTCGAGCAGGCCTGTTTTTCCCATTATCCTGACCACCCCGGACGTTTGTAGCAAACTGTTTGCAGGTATGAACGGCTATTTTGACATTGTACTGGCCGATGAAGCCAGTCATAAGCGGCTGATGAAAAATTTTCCAGCATTGTTAGCAGGGCGGCAAAAACTTGGAAACCATGTTGAGGAGAGAAAAAATCACTTAGTAGCATCCAGAAAAAATAATAAGTTAGTATCACTTAATAGACCAATTGAAACAGCTATATCGAATAATCATAACAATAGCTCATTGGGGGTTTTCAATGATATTAAACGATATTTAGATGATGGACATCTTACGATAGTAGAAAGGGACGTTTTTAGGCTCTACCTGTTTCCTGAGTCAGGCACCAATTTCCATTCATTGGATCAAATAGCCATAATCCATGGTTCCATCCAAAGTATTAAGCAGATTAGATCGGATGTGGAGCAAAAGCTTCAGGACTTAATACATGACCTTTGGAAAACTCCCAAACACGAGCAATTATACTTCATTGAGCAAATGTTCATATTAACCAAAACGGATGTGAACAAGATTAACAAAACCGAGCAGGTAAATTTTGATATCAATTTTGCGAATTTCGTGCTTAGCACCGTTTGCGCACCTGGTTACTACTTTCAGGAAATTAATTTAAATGCTCCAAACTATCAGGGGTTCTTTATTAGTCCAATACCCGGGTTTAGTTTTAAGAGGTTTTTTAAAGATATCCTGTCGGTGAAAGACTCCAGTAGGAACAACGACATATCATTTACCCTTGAAAATCTCATGTCGGGCTACTTTGATGCTGATTCACAGTACATCCCAAATATTCATAACCCAAAAATAGTTTCAGCCCTGCAACTTTTTACCAGTTTAGTAAATAATGAGCAATATAAAATTGAGGTTAGCAAATCAGAATTAACATTTGTAAAAACTAATAAATGAAAATCGGTAAGGAAAAAATGGAGTTTTATGCCCGCAAGAAGTTACTATGGGACGGAGAAAACACCCAAATTACCAACCTGGAAGAAGCCAATCAGTTTGTAGGAAGGATCTATCGAATAGGCTGGGAAGTGTAACAACGAAATAATTATTTAGGAAATGAGAACCATCTTACTATCTCTGGCTATGACCCTATGTCTCTTCCAAGGGTTTGCGCAAATAACCCAAATATCCAACGCAAAACTTAAGGCTCTAAAAAAGGAGGTGCAGGAAATGATCGATGAACGGGCAAAGATGGCGCAAGTTATGGTTGATAAAATATTCAGTTTCGCCGAACTGGGTTTCCAGGAAGTTGAAACATCTAAATACATAACAGGAATACTTGAAGAAAACGGCTTTGAAATTGAATATGGAATATCAGGCGTACCCACGGCCTGGTGGGCCAAGTGGGGTTCAGGAAAGCCCGTTATAGCCATTGGCAGCGATTTGGATTGCATACCGAAGGCATCGCAAAAACCAGGGGTAGGCTATCATGATCCTATTGTGAAAGGAGCTCCCGGGCATGGAGAAGGTCACAATTCAGGCACTCCGCTCAATGTGGTGGCCGTGCTATCTGTTAAAGAAATTATGGAACGGGAAAATATTCCGGGAACATTAATCATCTGGCCAGGTGTGGCTGAAGAACAACTTGGAACCAAGGCTTATTACACTAGAGATGGCTATTTTGATGATGTGGACCTTTGTATTTTCACACACGTTTCAAATAATTTAGGCGTTTCCTATGGCCATGCCTGGGGTACGGGGATGATTTCGGTAGAATACACTTTCGAAGGCGAGTCTGCGCATTCTGCGGGGGCCCCCTGGCGAGCACGCAGCGCCGCAGATGCGGTAGAACTAATGAACATTGGTTGGCAGTATGCCCGTGAGCATATTCACCCCTTGGGAAGATCACACTCCGTGATTAACAATGGAGGTGATCAACCAAATGTAGTGCCGTCAACAGCTTCCATTTGGTACTATTTCAGGGAGATTACCTATCCAAAAATTATGGAAGTGTATGCCCGTGCCAATGAAATAGCAGAAGCCGCCGCCATGATGACACGAACGAAAATGTCCAGTAGAATTTTGGGGACCGCCTGGCCCAGGCATTTTAACAAAGTTATTGCATCAACTATGTACGACAACATCAAGCAGGTAGGTCTTCCGAAATGGAGCGAGGAGGACCAAATGCTGGCAAAAGCCGTGCAGCATGAAGTGAATTCACCCAAGGATACTACTGGGTTAGCCATAAAGCTGGATACCATAGGGTTGCCCATGGCTAATCCCAAAAGTGGCGGATCCGACGATATTGGAGATATTTCCTGGAAGCTGCCTACCGTTACCATGCTCTACCCTTCCAACATCCCGGGCCTTCAAGGTCATCATTGGTCAAATGCGATTGCCATGGCCACACCTATTGCACATAAGGGAGTGGTGACAGGAGCTAAGGTTGAAGCAATGACATTACTCGACTTTTTGGTAAAACCGGAACTTGTAGAAAGAGCCTGGAAGTATTTCCGGACGGAACAATCTTCAAAACAGAAATATATTCCCATGGTCTCTCAAGAAGATAAACCTGCCGTGCACTTGAACAAAGGAATAATGGAAATGTATGCGCCAAAGCTTCAGCCATTCTACTATGATGAAACAAAGTTTGACACCTATCTTGACCAACTTGAGATAACCTACCCTACCCTGAGAGAAGATCAAATTGAAGGTTTGTAGCGGAGAATTTGATAATTTCCGATCCACTTCTTAAGTTGGGTCTTGACGAATATTCAAAATCGACTTAAAAACCAAACCAATGTTAATCAATCGCCCTCTGACCATACTGCTTTTTACCGGAATATTATTTAGTTGCGGTGGAGAAAATCAAAAATCTTCTGAAGATAGTGCCGAAGAACCTGAAACTTCAAGTTCCCAATTAGTAGGTGAGGAAATTGAATATTCGGCCGATACCATCACCATGAAGGGCTACCTGGCTTATGATGCCAACCAGCAAGGTCCCCGACCAGGGATTTTGGTAGTTCATGAATGGTGGGGACACAATGCCTATGCCCGTAAACGGGCTGATATGTTAGCTGAGATGGGCTACACCGCCCTGGCAGTAGATATGTATGGTGAAGGAAAGACTGCTGACCATCCCGATGATGCAGGGAAGTTTTCCCAAGAAGTCTATGAAAATATTGAAAGTGGAATGGCACGTTTTAATGCGGCTCTGGAATTAATCAAAAACCACTCTACTACCGACCCTAACAAGATAGCTGCCATTGGCTACTGTTTTGGAGGTGGTGTGGTTTTACACATGGCCAGGTCCGGAGCAGACCTGGATGGAGTGGTAAGTTTTCACGGAAGTCTGTCAACGGAAGCCCCTGCGCAGGAAGGTTCAGTACTAGCTGCTATTTTGGTTTGTCATGGAGAGGATGATCCCTTCGTGCAAGCCGAACACGTTGAGGAAATCCAAGCTGAAATGGAGGCTGCAAAAGTTGATTTCACCTTCATAGCATACCCCGGGGCAGTGCATAGCTTTACCAACCCGGACGCTGATGCGTTCGGCAAAAAGTTTGAACTACCCTTAGCGTATAATGAAGCAGCTGATTCTCAGTCCTGGCAAGACATGCAAGATTTTTTTAGCAGAATTTTTGCCGACTAGAAAAAGGCGACGTTCAATAATCGATACTGCTATCACTATTGTGATATCAGTATCAGTAACGGGTGTCCGCTAGTCCACCATGGCAGTAACAGCCGCTGCTGTATCAGTGTAGAACTCCATAAGACCGTTACGAAAAGTTCTTATCAACCGTAGTAATTTTGCGAAACCTACGTTTTTTATAACCAAATGAAACCAATCTCATCAAACGAGCGTGTCCAACTGCTCGATGTCCTTCGTGGGCTCGCCATATTTGGCATGTTTACGGTAAACATGACTACGGACATCTGGTGGGGTGACACCTATCGGCAATTGGATTTAGCATTACCTGATTTTATGGCGCTGGTATTGGTTGATCTGTTTACCAATGGAAAATTTATCACCATCTTTTCGTTCCTGTATGGTATTGGTTTTTTCGTTCAGATGGAACGAGTCAATGCCCGTGGTGCCAATGTGACAGCGTTCTATACCCGAAGATCAGCCGGTCTATTAATCATTGGCGTAACAGCCATGGCCTGTACTATTCCGTCTTGGATTCTAATTGACTATTCAATTTTTGGCCTTGGTTTGCTCTTGTTCCGCAACCGTTCACCCCGAACCATACTGATAGCAGCAATTACTCTTATATTGCTGGCTAAAGTATTCGGCTCCATCATTCCAGACTATCGTGAGCATTTGGAAAATACGGTTGTTGAACAAACTAAGTCTGGGGCTGCTCAATCAACCACGCCGATGCAAAAACCTGAAGACACCATGCCGGGCGATGGCGATTTTCTACAGGTATCGTCTTACATGCTGCTTCATGTGTGGGAGGCCTTCAGTAGCTGGCGTTACTATATCGGTGATATTGACCTTCTGGGAATCATGTTACTCGGCCTTTATGTCGCCCGCCTGGGTGCGGTTTGGGATTCCAATATACAAAGGTCACTAGCGAGAAAAACCTTGCCATGGTTAGTTGGTGTGGGATTCTTCAGTTGCCTGGTCTGGGTTGTAATGGAGGACTTTGGTGTCGGTGACAAAACATCCATTGTACACCTGATTATGCGCAGGCTAGCGGCCTGGCCATTTGGAATGCCGTTGCTGGGCCTCGGTTATGTAGCGGCAATAACGCTATTCATCGAACGTGATTCCTGGCAAAAATGGCTGATGTTGTTTGCTGCCGTGGGCCGCATGGCGTTAACCAATTACTTGTTCACTGGACTGGTGGCTGCATTTATCAGTTTTTCGTGGGGACTGGGTCTGTATGGAAAAATGTCGGCATGGATGGGTTTGTTACTGGTACTAATAATTTTCCCAATCCAGGTTTTTGGTAGTCGGTGGTGGATGAGGAGATACAAATTTGGACCGGTTGAATGGCTGTGGCGATCGTTCACCTATGGAAAACTGCAGCCGATTAGGCAAAAAGCCCGGTCAATCAATTTATACAAAGAATAGGATCAGTCCATCATCCATCCATTATAGTCACCGAAGCCAGGTATATTCAAATCATTTTGTATTGACAACTTTATAACATGATTATCAGTTATTTATCATTTGAAATTGATGACTATATTGTTTTAATTGAATTCCAAAGGTTTACCGCATATGGGAGTGTTACAAGCCCCGACCCCAAAAGAGGATCGCATAATAATTCTGGATATTCTACGAGGTTTTGCCCTGCTGGGGATTTTACTGGTAAACATTATGAGTTTCAGCGGGATCTGGTCCGGAGGTCAAGAATGGGACGGATATGCCGATCTTACTGTGGACGCTATCATTCGATTTTTCTTCTGGGGCAAGTTTATGCCTATCTTTGCCATGCTCTTTGGTGTGGGTTTTGCATTACAATGCCGTCGGTATGAAGCTACTCCGAATCTGTTTCTGTCGATTTATGGTCGTCGCCTGTTGGTGCTGTTTCTGATTGGTTTGGCACACATGACTTTGGACCCACTTGAAATACTGGGTAAATATGCACTTTGCGGCTTGGCGTTGTTATTTTTTCGCGGGATCCAGTCAAAATATCTGCTGCTTTGGACATTTCTCTTAATGTCTCTGCCCTATTTGCATACTGCAGTAATTTCCACCTGGACATCTGGAGAAGCGGTTACACAAGCTTCTACTGAATCGGCATATGATGAAAAAACAGTGTTACAGTATGTCAGCAATATGGTTACTGAAGAAGAAGAAACTGATGATGATTATGGATGGAATGCTTACCAGGGAGAAAGGGCCATTGAAGTCTACTCTGAAGGAAGCTTTAAAGAAGTGCTCACCTATAACACGAATTTTTCCATTAATCGATGGACCTCCTCCTGGGTGTCCTATCTTTGGATGTCGGTTCCACTGCCATTAATGCTCATCGGATTCATTATCGGCCGAAAAAACGTTTTTGCCAATATAACAAATACAATTCCCAGAGTACGTTCCCTTTTTTGGTCCAGCCTGTTAACTGGAATTGCTTTGACCTGGTCGGCAGAGTTTTTGTTTGAATGGGCTTCTATTGGAGGATGGGATGCCTGGCTATGGTTCGCTGGATCCCTGGCTTGGGTCCTGGGTAGTTGGCTCCTGGCATTAGGTTATGCAACCGGTATTACCATACTATTTCAACAAACTCTTTGGAAACAAATCCTCAAACCCTTGGAAGCTGTAGGCAGACTTACACTGTCTAATTACCTGTTACAGACGGGTATTTGCATATTACTTTTTTACTCTTTTGGGCTGGACCTGTATGGAAAAGTGGGGCCTGCCAAGGTAATACTGTTGGCCGTGGGCATTTACACGTTTCAGGTTTTACTAAGTATTTGGTGGTCCGGACGATTCAGGTTTGGACCGGTTGAATGGCTGTGGCGATCGTTCACCTATGGAAAGCTGCAGCCGATGGACCGAATAAAAATTAGATATGCCAAATCATAAGAGTCGTAAAAAATCCTGGAATGACCGTTACAAATCATCATCAAACAAACCACTGCAGCCAGAACCCTTCTTAATTGAGCATGTTTCCAGATTCAAGCCGGGATCTGTACTGGATATAGCTTGTGGAACAGGTCGTAACTCTGTGTTTCTTTCCAAAAATGGTTTTAAGGTTACGTCCGTTGATTTCTCTGAAATGGCGCTCGCTCGGTTGAGTGAAAATTCGCATAAAAACAATCTGAGCATTGAAACCATAAAAATGGATTTGAGCCAAAAGGAATGCTTCAAAAAACTTAAGAAAGTTGATAATATAATTGTCATCCATTATAAACTCAAAGACGATTTACTGGAGCAAATACCTTCACTTCTGAACAACCACGGCATATTCCTTTATTGTACTTTTAACCTCAGACAGTTAGAACTACGGACTTTTCCCAGGGAGTTTTGTTTAAAGCAGGGAGAATTAGTTAATAAAAAGTGGGGGCTAAAGTTGTTGAAATATACAACCTTCAAAAATAAAACAGGATACCATGATGGTTACTTGTTTCAAAAGTAAACCGAACCATGCAGAGTAGGGCAACCTATTCTGCCACCGCGTACAACTGCCAGGAATCGGGTATTCCCTTAAGTTCATGCGCTCCCTGATCAGAAAATTCAAATCCGGAACCAATCACCAGGTCCTTCACCGTCCTGGAAACCCATATTTCGTTATTTCCGGCTGACGACATCACCCTTGACGCCAAATGCAGTGCTATTCCTCGTGCGATCCCTTTCTTGAACTCCAATTCTCCGGTGTGCAGCCCTATGCGTAATTGCAGCTGCAAACTCCTCATTTCCTCTCTAATTCTTTTTGCACATTGAATGGCCCTGGCAGGTCCATCAAAGGTAGCCAGAAAGCCATCACCGGTAGTTTCAACTTCACTTCCCCGGTATTGACGCAGGTTTCTCCTAACTACTCCATTGTGCGCTTCCAGTTTATCGATCCACTGATGATCACCCAATTCAGCTGCCTGTCGAGTGGATTCTACAATATCTGTAAACATGATGGTGGTCAATTCGCGGTTAGTATGCTCTTCTATTTCCACCCCGGTTAAGAACATTTGAACTTCCTCCAAAATATCGCTGGTGTCTCCAGCAAAAAAAGGATGGCAATCTGCCCCCTCCAATTCGATTAGTTTGGACCCGGGAATGTGCTCATGTAAATATCTACCATATTGAATCCTATAGTGATCGTTGTCTTTGCGATGCAAAATCAATACAGGACAACGGATACTGGGCAAAACTGACCGTACGTCAAGGGCCATGATCCATTTGTATAAATCCACTGCTACCCCTGGTGACATAGAAAGACGTTCGTATCTAGCGATTGTCTTCCGAAATTCTACGTCTGTGATCATACTGGGTGCTGTCAACAAAAGAATCATTCCCGTACCCCAGTATCGTTCATATTCTTTCATCAGTTTAGCTGCTGCATTCTTGGGATATCCTATGGAGTAGTCCTCATCCCGGGTCCATCTGGGGATAGCATTTATCAAGACCAGGGCGGACACTCTTCGAGAGTAAGTGGCTGCGAATAAGGTGGCCATAAAACCACCTTCTCCATCCCCGATCAACATGACATTTTGAGAGCCGACGGCATCTAATACTTCCCTGGCATCATCCATCCACTCCTCCAGGGTTGGAATGGATGCCAATGGTACCGGGTCTGAAACACCGCTGCCCCTTTTATCAAAGCATATTACCCTACCCGAAGTGGCTAATTGATTCAGGTAATCTGCCAGAGAAGGTATTTGCCACATGACGTCTAAATTGGACAGCCAGCTGGAAATGAACAGGATATCCAGGTCGCCTTCGCCAAATACCTGGTATGCCACGTAACCTCCTGGTGTTTTTACGTACTGAGTTTCTGGCAGGGACATTCAGCAACCTAATGAAATTTGCTATATTTTTTAGTTTAATTGGCGAGAAACACCAATTCACAACTCCCTTCCACCAATGTCCGCCTGCAAAAGTGAATTAACTAAGAGCAAAGAGTTATTCTGAATTTCAGGATGCTAATTATCTCTCTCATTCCCCAATTCAAGTTGTCTTCGAACCAGTGCTTCTGAAGACAATCTCCGTTTGATCTGGTTGACGTATGTACGGGAATCCTTATTACCATATCTAACATAAGCTGTTTCGGCCCAATGCAAAGCATTGTCGAAGTCACCCAGCACCTCATAGGCTATAGCAATGTTGTGGGCCAGGTATCCTGCTTCTTTAGTTCTGGCCCTGTCCAACCCGCTTTTCCACACTTCCATAGCTTCCTCCCACTGAGCAACGTCAGCGTATCGTGTTCCTTGTTCCAGTTCTGGGGATCTTTTGGCTTTGCCCCTGAAAGCACGCTTAATGCGTATGGGCATGGGAGATATTTTGTAGGCATAGTCTGTACCCGCAGCATGACTTAAATACCTGGTGGCTTTTCCCTTACTGGTCAACTGGATCAGCGCTTCGGGAATACTATTGCCATAAGCCTCCCAGGTATGAGTATCTATGAACAATTGCTGATCAATAATGGTCTGTGTACCAACATCATAAAGTCGGATACCGATGGTTATGTTACCTATCCCCTGGGCATAATACTTTAAAACTTCAACTTCCTGATCCCCTACTTTTTCTTTTATATTCTTCCTTCCTCTGGTAACAATAAAATCAGTGTCAAACAACTCTACCGAGACCACTGCGTCCGCCTGATACTTTTCAGATAAGTTGTTGATTACTTCCCAGGATAGCTGCTCCGGAAAAGCTGAAGTCACACTATTTCCATCCAGTCGCTCCTCTGCCGTTATTGCCTGAAACCTGTTTGAATAACCAAGTTGATTATTTAGGGCACTCAACAACTCCTGAGTGCCTGATCTCTCCTCACCTGGTAACTCTCCGGTCAGGATACCTTCAATAATATTGACCGCATTTTTATTGGACTTGGTGCGATCAAGTATCAAAAGAGTTTTTATGGATGAGGGCAATGTAATCTCAGCGGGTCTCATGGAGTTCAGGGTTACTGTTCGAGATCCGGAACAGGCATTATTAAAAAATAATACTGCCATTGCTCCATAAACAGGGATTTTAAGGTATTTCATAATAGTCATGTGTCCTGGTTATCAATTGATTACAAAAAACATAAGATAATAGTTATGTGTTTGCCATACTATTTAGAAGTTGGAGGTTAATCATTCATGTAATATTAGGTGTGTGATTGCCAGATCCTTAGCCAGTCATCTGTTTATTTGGAATAATGGTAAGAAAAAGCAATATTCCATCACAAAATAAGCTGTTCATGAAAAGACTACATTACCCCTTGATCCTATTCTTTAGACTCAACAAACTACCTCCATTAATGCCATGGCTTGCCCTCCTACTGCTATCCACTATGGTCTTGTGCACTACTGAAACTGAAACCGACCCCTACCGTGAATGGCGCAGCTATCTGGGCGGTCCGGATCGCAATCATTATTCATCCATTGATCAAATTAATCGCGACAATGTGTCGCAGCTAGAAGTTGCCTGGATCTACCACTCGGGGGACCACCGAGCAGATAATCGCTCTGAAATGCAAGCCAACCCCATCATTGTCAATGGCGTACTTTATAGTACTACTCCTGGTATCAAGGCCATCGCACTGGACGCAGCTACAGGTGAACAACTCTGGTCCTTTGACCCTTTTATTGGCACCGACAGCTTGAACCGTCCCCAGACACGTCACCGGGGTGTGGTCTATTGGGAAGATGCCTCCGACGCTCGCATTTTATATACAGCTGGGAAATACCTTTATGCACTCAACGCCCGAGACGGTCAACCCATTAACTCATTCGGTGACCACGGCAAAGTGGACCTTCGTACCGGCATTGAGCGCGATACCACCGGAATGTTTATTCGGAGTAATACCCCTGGGGCTATTTATAAAGATCTGCTGATCCTTGGCACCCTGGTGCCCGACGGCGCCTTGGCCGCTCCTCCTGGTGACATCCGAGCCTTTGATATACGCACTGGCGAGCTCCGCTGGATCTTCCACACCATTCCTCATCCTGGGGAGTATGGCTATAACACATGGCCGGATGAAGCCTACACTTATACCGGCGGGGCCAACGCCTGGACGGGCATAGCAGTAGATCACCAACGCGGCATGGTATTCCTGCCCACAGGCTCACCGGCATTTGACTTCTGGGGCGGAAATCGCATTGGAGAAAACCTTTTTGGTAATGCACTGATAGCACTCAATGCCGAAACCGGGGAGCGTATTTGGCATTTTCAGGTAGTCAAACACGACCTGTGGGACCGCGACCTGCCAGCACCACCCAATCTGGTCACCATCAAACGCGATGGCCAGCGGATCGATGCGGTGGCACAGATCACCAAGACTGGTCACGTTTTTGTCTTCAATCGTGAAACTGGTGAATCACTCTTTCCTCTGGAAGAAAAGGAATACCCACCGTCCGACTTGAGAGGTGAAGAGGCCTGGCCTACCCAGATGCTTCCTACCCTACCTAATCCCTTTTCCCGGCAGAGCTATGGCGAGGAGGATTACCCAGATCTCACACCAGAGACCACCGCATATGTGCGTGAACGTCTAACCGGAATAAAACAAGGTGGCCAATATATTCCTCCTACCACTGAGGGAGTAGTTATCTTTCCTGGATTTGACGGTGGTGGTGAATGGGGCGGTGCAGCGGTGGACATCGAGACAGGCATCATGTACGTCAACGGCAATGAGATGCCCTGGATCCATGAGATGATCGACTTGGCCCAGCAACGAACCTTAGGTCAACGTTTATATGCCGCTAACTGCGCTGCTTGCCATGGAGAGGAACGGCAAGGAGATCCCCAACTGGTTTACCCTTCATTGGTCAATATCAAAAATCGAATGTCTGGCAGTGAGATGCATGGGATTGTTGAAAATGGCAAAGGGGTGATGCCGGGATTTGCCCAATTGTCTAAACAGGAACGTATCGCCTTGATTAGTTTCCTAAACGATGAACCTGAAGATGCAATGCTGGCTTCAGAGGAAAAACCACTGGCTTCTCCTTATGGTTATACCGGATTCAATCGGTTCTTCGATGAAGAAGGATATCCCGCGATCAAACCGCCATGGGGTACCCTGAATGCCATCAATTTAAATACCGGCGAATATGAGTGGACCACTACATTAGGTGAATTTGATGAACTTACCGCTCGCGGGATCCCTCCTACTGGAACGGAAAACTACGGCGGCCCGGTAGTAACTGCAGGGGGCCTGATCTTTATCGGCGCCACCAAAGATGAGAAGTTCCGAGCTTTTGATAAAACTACAGGTAAGATCCTTTGGGAAACCGAACTCCCAGCGGGTGGCTATGCAACCCCCAGCACTTATGAAGTGAATGGCAAACAATATGTGGTAATTGCCTGTGGCGGAGGTAAAATGGGGACTAAGTCAGGAGATGCCTATGTGGCTTTTGCCCTGCCGGATTAAACATTCCAAATTATCAGGCACGCTTCAAACTTTTTTGAAACTGTTATTAGCTAGTTTTAGGTTATTCTTATACGCGTAGTCAGTTACATGGAACTGCAAGTAATTCAAAAACGCATTTACCAGATTAGGGGACAAAAGATAATGCTTGATTTTGATCTTGCGAAAATGTATTGTGTTGAAACCAGGGTATTAAAGCAAGCAGTAAAGCGCAATATTGACAGGTTTCCTAAGGATTTTATGTTTCAACTAACAAAAAATGAATGGCATGAGGTTATCACAAGTTGTGATAACCTCTCCAAATCCATCAAGTTCAGACAAATCGGATTTAATCGACCATCTCAATTTTCAGATGAAAACAAAATACTATGAAAGACAAAGTAGCACTTATCACCGGAGCCAGTAGCGGGATCGGCTGGGCCACTGCCAAGGCTTTTGCAGCCAAAGGAAGTAAGGTTGTACTTGCCGCCAGACGTGACGAGGAATTAGCATCTCTTGCTTCAGAAATACAAAATGACGGAGGAGAGGCCACATTTATCAAAACCGATGTTTCATCCAGCGAGGATGTCCAGAAAATGGTAGATCATACCATACAAACTTACGAGCGTTTGGATTTCGCGATCAACAATGCGGGTATTGAAGGAATGTTCGCTCCCATAACAGAGTTTCCTGATGAACAATGGGAAAAGGTTCTTGATATTAACTTGAAAGGAACTTTTCTCTGTATGAAATACCAAGCCCGGGCCATGCTTAAAGCAGGACACGGCGGGGCAATTGTCAATGTGGGTTCTGTTAATTCATTTTTGGGGTTTGCCGGGGGATCGGCTTATGCCACCTCCAAACATGGCATGGTTGGACTTACCAGCAGCGTATCCGCAGAACTAGCCCCTCAAGGAATAAGAGTCAATATTGTTTGTCCTGGTTTTATCGTTACCCCCATGCACCATCGGGTTCGTGAGGTTGTAGGTGATGAAAGGATTGAGGAGTTTGTTGAAAAAGTGCACCAACAACGCGCAGGAAAGCCCGAAGAAATTGCAAGTACCATCGTTTTCCTATGCTCAGATGACGCAAGTTATATAACGGGTACTACTTTAACACCGGATGGAGGTTACACCATGACCATCTAGAAACCAAAAAAGCCAATCAAAACAAGCGAAACACCACAGAAATCAGATAGTTCGGAATCCAAAAACTCAACTTAAAACTAAAAATTTATAACTAAAAAGCTTACGATACCATCTTAACCGGCACTTCCATATCCTCCTCAGTCATTTTATGAGTTTGATGATGGTCAATCTTTCTAAATGGGCTGAGAATAAGTTTCACCACATCACTAAACTTCATGTATCTACAAAAATTTCGCACCAACTTGTAGGTCTGAATTGGACGGAAGAATATCCGGTAAGCGAATAATATCAGGTAGCCCTTTTTACGGGCATTGTGTACTACATCTCCGGGAAGTACCGTGTCATCTATTTCGGAACAACGGAACCACTTGTCCCAGTCACGCTCATCATCCAGGATACCCCTGTTAAGGTATTCTGTCCAAAGTGGTGTGCCACGGTACACACACAACCTGTTGAATCCGAAAGTGTCTAACTTTAATCTGGCGGCAAATTTGAAACTTTGCAAAATATCTGAAACAGTTTCATCCGGTGATCCTACCAGGAAAAACCCGTGAGCGGTGGTGATGCCATGTTTTTTGGCCTCTTTCACCGCATGCTCAATTTGCGCTAAAGTTTGATCTTTCTTCAGTCTGTCCAGTATCTTTTGAGTCCCTGACTCTACACCGAACGCCAGGAAATTACAATTCGCCTTTCCCATTATAGGAAACTGGTTAAGAGCAACAGAGTCCACCCGACCTTCACAGCCCCACTTGAGTTCTAGCTTTCTTTCGATGATTCCCTCGCAGATGGCCTGAATCCTTCGATGTTTTAATAGGAAATGGTCATCTGTTAAATATACTGACCTATATCCCTGATCGTGCAGTTGTTGCATTTCACCCAATACATGCTCAGCTGATCTACATCTCCATTTACCTCCGGCCAACGATGGGATATCACAGTATATGCACTTATAAGGGCATCCTCTGGAAGTTTGCATGGTACAAAATTTTTCCATGGATAATACCGCTGGTATGTCCAGTGGAAGCGATTCTAAGTAATCAATAGGCAGGGTTTGCCGATCCGGGTAAGGAAATTTATCTAAGTCCGCCAATATTGGTCTGGGAGGGTTTTTGATTACTTCCTCTCCTGCCCTCCATGCGAGGCCTTTCACCGCTGCCGGGTTATCAATATTATCCAGGTAATCAAGTAATAATTCTTCGCCTTCGCCAACCCCCACACAATCTATGGAGGTACAATCCTTCATTATATTTACTGAATTAAACGTAGCAAAAGTACCACCTACTATTATAGGTACCTGTGGATTGGTCGCTTTTAATTTACGCGCCATAGCTTTCAACAACCGGTAAGAGGTTGTAGAAAGAAATGATAGGGCAACCACATCAGGGCTCTGTTCCAGAAGGTCTTGTGCAATGTGCTCCTGTTTCATAAATGGGTGGCAGGTGTCATACATGACCACCTCATGTCCAGCTTCTTTTAAGACCGGAGCCAGGGTTTCGACACCCAGGGGGGGGAATCCCATGACCTTAATCCTATCTTTCTTACTGGTGACGGGCTCTTCTCCATGGAGAAGATGGTAAAAATCCTCATCCCGTACATAAACTAAAAATACCTTCATGTTGAATTTGCTTGATTGATTTCAGGGTGTATGTCTTTCGAAAATTCCCCTACAAACGAGCGCAGTAAAGTACTTTGCGAAAAGAGATGCAGCCTTTAGGGGCAAATATCACCATTTCATTCAACAATTAAAAATCAGAGAGCATCCTGATTGATCTGGGATCTAAGGTCTCAGATCTCAGGCCTCAGATCTCAGATCTCAGATCTTTCCGCCCGGCGTTCCCTGACTTCTTTCTCACTAATTCCTTCAGCACCATTACCGAAGTTTTGACGGATATAAGTTAATATTACCGCTAATTGTATATCGTCCAGGTATTGGAATGCTGGCATCAAATTATTGTAGGTTTTTCCACTCACTTCAATTTTTCCCTGCAACCCGTTTAAAACCACGTCAATCAACCTTTCCTTATCTCCAACCACCCAGTCGGATCCAACCAGTGGCGGAAATCTGCTGTCATCTCCTTTGCCGTTGCGCTGATGACAGGTGGCGCAGTACCGTTTATAGACTCTTCCTCCCACCAGGTCATCTTCCTCGAGGTTATCCAGTATTTTATCGGGAGTTTTTAAATGTGGCAACTTTTTTCTTTCCTCCATCAACACCAGTTGTTCTTTGCCGAAATTGCCTTTGTTTCCCTTAAACATAACCCTCCATATCTTGCCTTCTCTGGAGTCCGAAATGTATAACGATCCGTCTGGACCCTCAGCCAACCCCATGGGACGGTAATGTGCTTCACTGGTATTTACGATAGTGTCCACCACAGCAAAACCATCAGCAAAGACTTCCCACTGTCCGGTCGGTATACCGTTTTCAAAAGGAACAAAGCACACAAAATATCCGGCATGGGGATAGGGCGCCCTGTCCGTGGATCCGTGGAAGGCAATAAAAGCACCCTGCTTGTATCGTTCCGGGAACTGCTCACCTCTATAAAACAACAGGTCATTAGGACCCCAATGTCCAGGGAAACCCATCAACGGAAGATCATAATCAGCACACCCACCCACAACTTTTCCATCACCTCCATACCCGGGTTGTAGCATTCTTTTACCAGCCATTTGGTCATAGTAGCAATAGGGCCAGCCAAAATTGGCGCCTTCCTCAATTTTAACCAGTTCTTCAGCAGGTAAAACTGCCCCCTGCCAGGCTGTAAAAACTTCTGGAAATAAATAATGGAAATTATCTATGCCATGAACCACCGCATACAGGCTTTGGTCCTCTTCATTCCATCTCATTCCCACTATACTTCTTAGTCCGCTGGCAAATCTATACCCGTCCTCTTGGGTCTGACCAGTTTTATTTGCATCAAAACGCCAGACACCCCCATGTTTTTCTAATTCCGGACATGGATCAAGCCCTTTACCTCCCGGAATTCCAATAGGCCCCACACTATAATCCTGACAAGCATCTGATGGGGACCCAAATGGCACATACATATAGCCTTGATTATCAAAGGCCATAGGCTTGGTAATATGCCAGTGAAGTACACCGTGTTCATGGTCATCAGTAAGGATCAATTCCATTTCACTGTCAGGAATAAGCTTGCCGGGGGTTAACTTATTCCTATATACGTTTCTGGCTGAACTGAAGTATAGATATCCATTATGGATAATCATTCCGTTGGCCAGTCCCCCTTCATCTTTATAATCACCGAAGTTTTCAATTATATCCACTTTTCCATCACCGGAAGTATCACGCAGAGCCAGGTTACCGCCCTCGCCTTCATCAGAGAATCTCAATTTCACATAGATATCTCCATTAGAATTTACCACAAGGTGTCTCGCCGGTCCAACACCATCCGCTACTACCAGCACTTCGAAATTTTCGGGCACCAAAAGTCCCCCATTGTCGTGATCACCTGAAGGTAGATCGGGAGCACTGGTGCATTGGTAAAAGGCTGTGACTAGCACTGAATAGGTAATAAACCTGGATAGTTGAAACAATATGCACGAAAGGAATCTCATGATGACAGAACCACAGGAATCAAATGTAAAAATACTTAAGTGTTCAATATACTGTTTAATAGCAACTATTGGTATGGTCCTTAAGCATGTTTGGCGGCATTTACCGCATCACATGAAAATCATCACCAGATGACCTCGGTTGCGATGACTGTAGTTGTTTTGTAAATTACTGTTATTACCACCTGGTATTAATTACAATTCACTATGGAAACAAAATTGCTCGTCTGTACCATAACATTATTTTTGATGGCCAAACCAGCGCCGTCCCAGTCCCACCTGTCATTTATAGCTGATGCCTCAGACAAGATTGAAAATGAATTTGATTTTGAAGTAGGTCCCCATTTGCAAGATAAAATACTCAGCATTTCAGGTGAGAAGATGGAGTTCAATCCCATGCAAATCACTTTCAATGACCACCCCATAGCCGTAAAATCCTGTAAAACCCGTGGAAACACCACCCTTCAATATAGAAGGAAAAGTTTCTCTCTTTCATTACATGATCCCATCACCTTTCAAAAAGTACAGATCAGAAAACTGGCCATAAACAACCTGGCAATGGATCAGAATTACTGGAGGGCCAGAATATGTTTTTTACTGATGAAAGCTGTTGATATTTTTCCATTAAGTAACCAATACACTGAATTACGTCTCAATGGCCAGACTCAAGGCACCTATCTGATGATTCAAAAACCTGAGGATTACTGTCATTCACTGGGTGTAGATTTACTGGTTAGACGAGAATCTGGAGGACGAATTGCCATTGAGTATTCCTATAGAACAGAGAAAAAGAAGATTGTAAAGGTTCTCAAAAGCTGCCGCACTTTGAATAAAACTCTTGAAGGGGTTCAATTATTTGATTCTTTAAGTCAGATAATTAATTTGAGGCAATACTACAAATGGTTAGCATTCAATTACCTCATAATGAACGGGGACTATGAAGATGAATTATTTCTTTTTTTAAACCCTGAAACCAACAGGTTTGATATAATCCCCTGGGATTATGATGATGTTTTTGCCGCTCACCCTCACGAAGGTTTGAAAAAGAGAAATCAAAAATTAGGAAATCAACTACTATTTTCCAGTGAAGCCGATTTTGACCTGTCGATTGGTAAGGACGATTATTTGTATTCGAAATATCTGGAAAAATTTTTTGAAGTAGTTAACATTCTGACACCAGAAGTATTGAAAGAAGCTTTTGAGCAAACCTACCAGGAACTGCGTCCATATTATATGGACCCGGCTATTATCGCGCAATCTGAATATGATCATTCAGGGCTGACCAACCTCAATATGCTGCAAGATGACCTGGATAAGCATTATCAATTTATCGTTCGACGCCGGTCTACCATAAAAACTACTTTAGCTATAGATCATAATCTGATAACTCAATGATATTTAATGTGTTAGGGCCGAGGGACGCATGGGAGCAGTAGATCAATAAAACATTAGAGCAATAGAACAGTAGATCAATAGAACATTAGAGCAATATAACATTAGAATAATAGATTAACGATTTAAGAACAATTGAAACTTTTCTCATAATCCATAACTAGAGGTTGCTATAAAGAGCTGCATACTCAAGCATTTGCTGGGTAAAATCATCAGGATATTCAACCCGTACATCCACAATTTCATCATTTAAAACAACCGGTACCAATCTGGGGTTAATAAATCCCCCATAGGGTGCTCCTTTCAGCATAGCTGCCCGATCCAGTACTTCCTGATGCAAATTTTGATCTACTTGCACTGCATAATCCTCCATAAGCGCTCTGGCAGCTTCAAAATCGCCCTGTGATTTGATGCGCTGTACTTCTCTCAGCAACTGACCAAAAAGGTCTCTTAATTTTTGGTAGTCATTTATCCTGAAATAGGTTTTGCCGTCCTGCATCACCTTTTCTATCACATTGTCTTTCTGGCCATGTTCATAGGCCCAACGGGCTACCATAGCCCGGTTACGCATGTGCGATTCCTCAATTACCTCCCCAATTTGTAATCGTCGTAACTGGTACATGATGCCGTTGGTGATGTAGGTATCATATTCCGTTTTACCAACCTCGCCGGAGGGTACCAGTCCCAATTCCACCATCTTGGGGTCCAGGATGTAGTAAAGTGCAAAAAGATCAGCCCGTCCCTCTTCCAAAGCTGACCGGTAGTTTTTCAGAGTTTCCTTTGGTGTACCCACACCCGGCTCGATACGTCCAGAGGCGTGACCCAGTACTTCATGTAACGCAGTATGCATCTTGTCTGCCAGACTGCCGTGTTCTTTTGACCTGGTTCGCTCCTCTATGGTTAACATGAACTCCTCTTCAAATCCGCCAGAACTGGCCATATCATAACCCTCTACTATATTTCCCAAACTAACCGACTTGGACCCGTAATTTGAACGAATCCAGTTGGCATTGGGCAAATTTACTCCGATTGGTGTAGACGGCGAGGCATCTCCGGACTCACCAGCCACGTTTACCACTTTATAGGAAACACCAACTACCTTCTTCTTCTTGTGTTCATCCATCAATGGTGAGTTGTCCTCAAACCATTGGGCATTGTCCATCAGTACTTTCATACGTTCAGTAGCCTCAAAATCTTTGATTTCCACGATGGTTTCATATGCCCCGTGATAGCCCAGCGGATCTTGATATACCTCTACGAATCCGGTGATGTAATCAATATCCCCTTCGGTGGCCTGTGACCAGGATATATTGTACTCATCCCATTTTTTTAAATCTCCTGTTTGGTAGTACTCGATCAACAGTATCAGGGCGTCAGCTTGGGCCTGATTTTCGGCAACCGTCACTGCTTGTTCTAACCAGTAGACCATTTTCTCAATAGCGGCGCCATACAATCCGCCTACTTTATATACATCCTCTCCAACGGTACCATCTTCATTTCTCACAATTTTTGTATTCAACCCGTATGAAATGGGCGTTTGGTCTTCTTTATCAATGATCTGCTGAAAGTAAGCCTCCACTTCCCTCTGAGTTATATCAGGGTCGTAAAAATTGACCGCCGAAGTCAACACCAGGTCTGCGGTTGGATCTAGATTGACCTTTTTTGAATCCTTATGGAGATCGAAAATGGCCTCAAAGGCCTGGTCCGATAACGCAGTGTTGGTGGCGTCCATTAATTCAACCAGATAATCACTAGTAAACTCCGGCTTGAATTTATTCATAGAATAGTGGTGATGGATGCCACTGGAAAACCAAATTCGTTTCAAGTAAACCGTGAAATGTTCCCAATCCTTAGCCGAACGATCTCCTTGGTAATCATGAAAAATTTTTTCCAGGGTTTTGCGAATCTCCAGGTTGTGCCGGTAATTCATAGCGTACATAATGTCGCGCCCTTCCAAACCTGCTTGGACCAGATAATAAGTCAACATTCTCTGTTGGGCGCTAAGCTGCTCCCAGTCGGGAATGATGTAGCGGTTGATTTGAACATCGGCAAACTGCTCGGTTCTCCACTGGAAATTGGTAGTGTCAGCCACCAATGATACTTTCTGAGGTTCCGAGGCTGGTTGTTTACAGTATGAAAGTACTATGACTACTAGAATGAGAAGAAAAAAACTGAGCCTCTTCATATTGTTAAAAGTTAATGATATTATGTTATTTCCTGCAATTTTAACGATTTCAAGATACAAAAAATCAGATAGTGTAACATTTGCGGGTTGTCAATCTTGTTTATAAATCGAGGCATAAGCAATGTTTGCGTAATTTTGAATAAATTCTCTGTTTCTATGAAATATTACATTTTATTTCTGCTATTGATTTCCACTGTCCTCCAAAATTGCCAGCAAAATAAAACTAAAAGAACTTTAACCATCGGAGTGAAAATTTATGAAACACAGGCAAGTTACCAGCAACTTTTCCGTGAGTGGAACGACATGGGTATCAATTCAGCTTTTGTAAGCGTGGAACTAGCTTATGATGAAGTGTTCCGCGAGCTGGCCCGAGAAAATGATGTTAAGGTATTTGTTATCCTTCCGATCTTTTTTAATGCAAAGGTATTGAAAGAACACCCTGATTGGTATGCCATCACACAGCATGGGGATCAGGCAAAAGAAGAATGGGTCGAATTTGTTAGTCCTTCAAATGAGGTATATCGTACCCAGAAAATTGACTATATCCAAAAAGTGGTACAAGATACTAGGCCTGACGGGATCAGCCTTGATTTTATCCGCTATTTTGCCTACTGGGAAAAGATCCATGATGGTCGGTCTTTAGCATCAATTCCCAATACCAGTTTCGATTCGGCAAGCCTGGCAGCTTTTCAGATTGATAATAAAATTGAAATTCCAGAAGAATTTCAAACTACAGATGCAAGGTCCACCTGGATTTTGGCCAACCATCAGAAATCATGGACTCAGTGGAAATGCCGCCAGATCCTCTCCATGGTAAAGGATATTGTACGTACTGCTAAAGCAATCCAACCTGAACTACTTATTAATCTTCATGCCGTCCCCTGGCGGGAAAATGATTTTGGCGGTGCCATAAAGAAAATAGCTGGACAAGATTTTAAACAATTGGCACCCATGATCGACTATATCTCGCCCATGTGTTATTCGCATATGCTTAAACGGGATGCAAAATGGGTGTCTTCAGTGGTAAATGATATCCACGGGCAAGTTGGCGACCTACCCTTATTGCCCAGCATACAAGTAAAAGAGGCCTATTTGGATGAAGTGCTTTCCCTAAAAGAATTTGAGGAAAATTTAAAAGCAGCATTACACGCACCCTCACAAGGAGTTATTTTTTGGTCATGGGCACATCTTGAACAAGACCGGGATAAAAAATCCATAATAACCAAGTGGGCAAAAAAAGAATACTAATGGGTGTCAAACTGAGAAATCTGGTGCTGTGGGCAATCTTATGGTTTACAGGGTGTCAACCAAAAAATCCTCAGTACCGAACCTGGAGCGTGTACAAAGGTGATTCGGAAAGCAGCAGTTATTCAGCCCTCAATCAAATCGATACTGTCAATATTAGCCAATTGGAGATTGCCTGGATCTTCCGGCCTAATGACGTCCCTGCTGGTATCCGATATGGAAAGTATGAATGCAATCCAATCATTGTTGACGGTGTGATGTACGTCACCTCAGCCAGACGCTGGTTGTATGCCATCAATGCCGAAACCGGTGAAAAGATTTGGTCGTTTGATCCTTTTGACGGCGCCCGTGGAGGAGGTATGGGCCGGGGGGTAGCTTATTGGGAGCAAGAAAATGATAAAAGGATTTTATTTACTGCAGGAAATTATCTCTTTGCTATTGATGCTGTAACCGGACGCCCTATTTCTTCATTTGGAGATATGGGTAAGATAAACTTGAATTTTCATTCGGGAGAAAGCGGAGAAGCCTGGGTAATACCTACATCCCCGGGTATTGTATATAAAGATTTATTGATCCTGGGTTCGGAGGTCTCAGAAATGTATGGCGCTGCACCTGGTCACGTGCGGGCATTTGATATCAGGACCGGTGAATTAGCCTGGACCTTTCATACCATTCCCCAACCCGATGAAGCTGGCTATGACACCTGGCCAGAGGGGGCCTGGAAATATGCGGGAGGGGCCAACAACTGGGGAGGCATGAGTCTGGATGTCCAGCGAGGAATCGTCTATGTGCCGCTTGGCTCTCCAACCTATGATTATTATGGTGCAGACAGAAAAGGCAAAAACCTTTATGGGAATTGTTTGGTGGCGCTGAATGCTGAAAATGGCCAGCTCAAATGGCATTTTCAAACCACACATCACGATCTGTGGGACTATGACCTTCCGGCACCTGCTAATCTGGTTACCATAGAAAATAATGGCCAAAAAATTGACGCAGTGGCCCTTACCACCAAAACAGGGTTTCTATTTGTATTCGATCGCGAAACAGGAAAGCCCCTGTTTCCCATAGAAGAACGCCCTGTAGCTGCTTCTACAGTTTCTGGTGAGGAAGCTTGGCCTACTCAACCCTTTCCTCTGAAACCAGCTCCATATGCTCGCCAGTTTATGACCGAAGACGATCTCAACTATTTTTCAAAGGAATCTTATGACAGCTTATTGCATAAATTTAAACAGCTAAGATTTGAAGGGCTATATACTCCTCCTGATGCCAATGGCTCTCTGATGATCCCAGGTTCCAGGGGCGGCTCAGAATGGGGCGGGGCAGCCTTTGATCCAGTTACCGGAGTACTTTACCTGAATGCCAATGAATCCCCTGAAATCTCCACCGTTCGAAAAGTAAAGCCAATGAATCGAATGGAGGACCGCACGGTGTACGGACTAGGAAAAGCATTATACAGGAACTATTGTGCTAATTGTCATGGAAGAAACCGAAAGGGAATCCTCCCTCTTAATCCCTCTTTGATAGATATTAAAAACAGAATGAGTGAGGAACAGGCATTGAGCATAATAAAATTAGGAGCTGGCAGGATGCCGGCTTTCACAAAACTTATTAAAGGAAGAGAAGAGGAGATCATTGCCTATCTATTTGAAGAACGAAAAGATGAGTTATCTACAAAAGTGACTCAATCAACTGACACTACTTCCAAGTTTCTGAATCTAACCGCATATGGCCATTTCAGGGACGCCGAAGGCCTGCCGGGCATTAAGGCCCCCTGGGGCACTTTAAATGCCATTAACTTACATACAGGAGAATATATTTGGAAAATTCCCTTAGGAAATCGGCCGGAGTTACAGCTTGCTGGGGCACCTCCTACCGGGACATTAAACTACGGGGGCCCAATAGTTACTGCCGGAGGTTTGGTACTCATTGGAGCCACCAGCGATCAGAAATTCAGA